>Ga0224528_1000655_pt1 | contig 25650 bp, 17 predicted proteins | sample CBST25metaG_2_FD_179888 | JGI IMG/M metagenome (GOLD analysis project Ga0224528, IMG submission 179888) | Peat soil microbial communities from Stordalen Mire, Sweden - C.B.S.T25 | ecosystem: Environmental > Terrestrial > Soil > Wetlands > Peat | place: Sweden: Norrbotten County, Stordalen Mire...
GCGGCAGAGCGAGCGCGTCGCCGGCCTTGGGATAGAGCATCGCGGAGTACTTTGGCTGTGACTGATCGGCGGGCGAGGATTCGACATAGTGCACCAGTCGGCGATAGCCGGGGCGCACGCGATAGACGGCAATCTGCTTCGAATCGGGCGACCAGGCGATGGTTTCGAGCGCGTAGTAGTTGCCCGCGCTACCGTCGCTGGTGATCTTTTCTTTTTGGTGCGGCTCTTTAGTGGAACGGACGACGAGGTTATTGTCCTCGACATAGGCCTCCCACTGGCCGTTGGGTGAGGGGATCGGATGCACATCGCCGTTGAGGTGGCGCGGGGTGGAGTCGTAGCCCTCGTCCTCGGGATCGCGCGGGGGCTCGGGCGGCAGCGGCTCGCCGTGGCAGACGTAACTGGCCAGCGCGCAGTTCCAGTGTTTGCCGGAGTCGTCGAATTCGAGTTTGGTTAGCGCGGCGTCGAGCGTGGGGTCGACGAAGGGCCAGTGCTGCGGCTTGATCTCGTGGCCCATCGCGCTGGAGAGCGCCGTGGCGAGACGCGCGGCGTCGAAGGCCGGTTGCGAGGTCTTGGCCTCAGCATCGACAGTGACAAACTCAAAGCCGTCGCCCACGCTGCGGCGATAGACGAAGCGGCTCGATCCATCGATCCAGCGGGGTGTGCCGGGCAGGCGTTCGACGAGATTGCGGTAGTGGTCGCGGAGGCCGAGGGCGCGGTCGTAGTCGGCTCGGGTCCACTGCGCGGTGAGCGGCAGTGCACCGCCGATGAGGGCGGCGAGGAGAAGTGCGCGCTGCATGACAGATGACATCCGAAAAAACCTCCGGCGAGAAAATAGGGCAAGCAATCAGGCCATGGGAACAGTGTCTTCCGCTTCGATTTCAGCGGCCAGGGTGGCGACGGTGGCCGGGGTGATCGGCGGACGGAGGCTTTGACGCGGCCAGCCGTAGAGCAGATCGGTGGCACCGCCGCAGGTGCGGCCCTGGCAGGGACCCATGCCGCAGCGGGTGGTGAGCTTGGCCGAACGCCAGTCGCGAGCCGCGCGCAGATCCTTGTGCCGCACGTCTTCGCAGCGGCAGACGATGGTCTCGTCGGTGACAGTATCGAGCAACGCAGAGCGCAGGCAGTAAGCGCGGTCGAGGGCGCGGGCGAAGGCGTGTTGGGAGCGCTGGGCGCCGTGCAGGGCGTGCGCTTTTCCGGGCTTTCCGGCAGCGGCGAGGGCGGCGATTTCGGCCTCCACCAGAGCCTTGTTCAGGCCGCCGACGCCGGTCAACTCGCCGACGCAGTAGATGCCCTCGACCGAGCTGCGCTGCAACTCGTCGACGGCGACGTACTCCTCATCGAGTGCGCAGTCGAACAGCAGCGGCAGTTCAAGATTGGGGACCAGATGATAGCCCACGGCGAGCAGGTCGCAGGCGATGCGTTTTTCTCTGCGGCCATCGGTGACGATGACGGCTTCGAGCTTTTCATTTCCCTCGGCGCGCGCGACCCAGTGGCCGGTCTGGAGGCGGGTCGGAAAGAGTTGCGCGGAGTAACCCGCGCCTTCGAGGAGCTTCGAGGGGTGCATGGCGAGGGCTGATAGCAGGCTGAGCATCTGGCTAATTGGAGCCTGATCGAAAAGCCCTGCCAGCCGCGCGCCTTTTTGCTTGGCGAGCGCGGCGACGGGAAACAGCAGCGGCCCGGTTCCGGCAAGAATCACGCGGCGGCCCTTGGGATTGAAGCCGGATTTCATGAAGGCTTGCAGGCCGCCGGCACCCATCACGCCCGGCAGGGTCCAACCGGGGAAGGGCAAAAGGCGCTCACGCGCGCCGGTGGCGAGGATGAGTTGATTGAAGCCGATGTCCTCGGCGATGCCGTCGGCCTCAAGGCGCAGCGTGTGCGGGGTGACGCGTGCGACGACGCGGCGGCCGTTGAGCACCCGGGCCTTGCTGCGGGCAAACCGACCTGCCCAGTGGTGGAACCCGGCCGCGTGGCTTGCGGATTGGCCGGTGGCCACGCCGCGCCAGATTTGGCCGCCGAGGGCGAGATTCTCATCGACGAGGCAGACGCGCAAGCCCTGTTCGGCCGCGATGGTTGCCGAGGCGATGCCGCCCGGTCCGCCGCCAATCACCAATAGATCGTAGTGTGTCATTCGCTGACCACTTTCATGGCTTCAGCGCAGAGCATCTGGCAGGTCTTCTGGTGGGGCGCGCCGTTGACGGTGGCGCGGCACTCCATGCAGACGCCCATGCCGCAGACGGGAGTACGGGGCTGGCCCGTGACCGAGTGGCGGCTGGGCACATCGGATATCAGAATGGCGGCGGCCACGGTGGTTCCTGAGGCGACGCGGAGAGGCTTTCCGTCGATGGTAAGCGTAAGGGTTTCTGGCATAAATTTCCCTTTATCTAAGAGATTGCAGGCGCGGTGGCGGAGATGAAAGCGGCGCATTTCCGCGGCGGTTTATTTTGACTCCATTATTGCATGCATTTTTGTATATCATGAAATTTCATACGCATCATTGCGTTGTGCGTCCTGATTTCTGGAGGTTGCAGTGAAATTTTTCTCTTATTGTCTTGGTTCCTTCCTGCTGGGCGGCGCTGCGTGGGCGCAGGTCGCTGCGGCCAATCCGGCTGCAAATCCCGTTCAGACGCTGATTGAGCGCTTTACCACCGACCGTGTGCTGATCGATAACATCTATGCCGACCCGCTGGCGCCGGTGACGCACAAGCGCATCGCGGCCTTCGACAAGGAATGGCGTGGGAAGCTGGCCGAGGTACGTTTCGAGGCGCTCGACCAGGAGGGCAAGGTCGATTACCTGCTGCTGACCCAGCACATTGCCCGCGAGGAGCATGCGCAGCAACTGGCGACGAAGCAATGGAGCGAGGTGGAGCCGCTGCTTCCGGTGGCCACGGATATTTTCGCGCTCGAAGACGCGCGACGCGTGGTGGCCCGGCCCGATGGGCAGAAGACCGCGGCGCTTTTGGCGCAGATGAGCGACGCTCTCGCGGCGGAACGCAAGACGCTGGAGGCCGATGGGGCAAAGCGTCCGAGCCGCATCACGGCATGGCGCGCGGCCGACGATCTGGATATTCTGCACGCGCGGATGAAGCTTTGGTTCACCTTTTATAACGCCTACGATCCGCAGTTCACGTGGTGGGTGGGCCAGCCCTGGAAGCAACTCGATGCGGAGATGACGCAGTACACGGGCTTCCTTCGCGAGAAGGTGGCGGGCATTGCGCCCGACGACAAGGTGACGATTATCGGTACGCCGATTGGCCGCGATGCGTTGATGAACGAGCTGGCCGATGAGATGATTTCCTACACGCCGGAGGAGCTGATCGCGATGGCCCGCCAGCAGATGGCCTGGTGCCAGCGGGAGATGATCAAGGCGAGCCGCGAGATGGGTTATGGCGACGACTGGCACAAGGCGCTCGAAAAAACGAAGGACCACTACGTCGCGCCGGGCGACCAGCCGCAGATGATCTACAAGCTAGCCAAAGAGGGTGAGGAGTACGTCGTCAAGAACAATCTGGTGACGGTGCCGGCGCTGGCCAGCGAGGGTTGGCGCACTGACATGATGACGCCCGAGCAGCAGATGGTGAATCCGTTCTTCACCGGCGGCGACACCATCAACATCAGCTATCCGACCGACTCGATGACTTATGCGCAGCGGCTGATGAGCATGCGCGGCAACAACTACGGCTTCGCGCACGCGACGGTCTTCCATGAACTGATTCCCGGCCACTGGTTGCAGATGTATTCGATTGCGCGCAACCGGCCCTATCGCCAACTCTTCGATACGCCCTTCTGGATCGAGGGCAACGCACTCTATTGGGAACTGACGCTGTGGGATCGCGGCTTTGATGCAACGCCCGAGGAGAAGATCGGCGCGTTGTTCTGGCGGATGCACCGTTGCGCGCGTATCGTGTTTTCGCTGAGCTTCCACTTGGGCCAGATGACGCCCGAGCAGGCTATTGATTATCTGGTCAGCGATGTTGGTCATGAGCGTGACAACGCGGCGGCAGAGGTGCGGCGCTCGTTCAACGGCAGCTACGATCCTCTGTACCAGTGCGCGTACCTGCTCGGCGGTATGCAGTTCCGCGCGCTGCATGACGAGATGGTGAAGCCGGGGAAGATGACCGACAAGCAATATAACGACAGGATTCTCGAAGAAAACGAGATGCCAATTGAGTTGCTGCGCGCGATGATGGAAGACAAGCCGCTCACGCCTGACTATAAGGCAAGCTGGCGCTTTCTTGATGCGCCGGTGAATCAGGCGAAGTAGTACACGCGCCTGTACAATCGAGCAAGAGAGCGTGGATCGCGTCTTGCATGGGCGCGATCCACGCCTGTTTTCGGGAAGAGAATCCGTCGATGCGAATGAGCCAAAGCGAGTGGTGCGCCTGGATGCCGGAGCGGCGCGATGTGCGACGGATTTTGTTGTTGGCTTTTCCTCTGATTCTTTCCAACCTGACGCAACCCTTGCTGGTTTCGGTGGACACGATTCTGTCGGGCCACCAGAAGTCGCCGGCCGTGCTGGGCGGCGTGGCCATGGGCGGCATCTTTTTCAACACCGTTTTTTGGAGCTTCGGCTTTTTGCGGATGGCGACCACCGGGCTGGTGGCGCAGGCCTACGGAGCGCGCCGCGAAGATGCGCTGAGCACGCATGTGGCGCGTGCGCTCGGCCTCGGCTTGTTGCTTGGCGTTCTGATCTTGTTTTTGCGCACGCCGCTCATTCATCTGGCGCTCGGCCTGCTCGGCGGCAGCATGGAGGTGCGCGCGCAGGCGGAGATCTACTGTGGAATTCGCATCTGGGCCGCTCCGGCCGCGTTGATGAATTATGCGATTCTCGGCACGCTGCTGGGGCGGCAAAGAATGCGTCTCGCTTTGGTGTTGCAGGCCTCGATTCAGACGGTGAACATCATCGCGGCTCTGTGGCTGGTGAATGCGCTGCACTGGGCCGTGGCAGGCATTGCCACGGCAACGCTCTCAGCCGAGTGGTTCGGCTGTCTGCTTGGCCTGTGCCTGATTCTTCCGCGCCTGCAGTGGAAGCATCTTTCGTGGAGCCGTATGGCGCATCTGCCGGAGCTGGCTCACCTCTTCCGCTTGAATCGCGACATTCTGCTGCGCACGCTGGCGCTGGTGTTTGCCTTTGGCTGGTTTACCCACAACGGGGCCGCGCAGGGCGATGTGGTGTTGGCCGCCAACGCTTTGCTGCTGAACTTTCTTTCGATGGCTTCCTATGCGCTTGACGGCTTCGCCAACGGAACCGAGGCTTTAGTGGGCGAGGCGATGGGTGCGCACGACCGGCCTGCACTGCTCCGCGTCTTGAAGGCTTCCACGTTGTGCGCGCTGCTCACTGCGTTGTTGGTGACGGCGGTCTTCGCGGTGCTTGGGCCGCAGATGATTCTCTGGTTTACCAATCAGTCGGAGGTGGCCCGGTGCGCGCGTCTCTATCTGCCGTGGGTGGTTTTTTTGCCGCTGGTGGCCGTCTGGGGCTATCAGTTTGACGGCGTCTTCATTGGTGCTACGCGTTCGCGCGATCTACGCAATGCCATGGTGATCTCACTGGCGGGCTTTCTTCTGCTCTCGTGGATCTGTGGCTCGGCGTGGGGCAACCAGGGGCTCTGGCTGGCCTTCACCTGCTTTATGGCTTTGCGGGGACTCACGCTCGGGCTGCGCCTCAGAGCAATTGATTGCTGATCTAAATAGTTGGTTGAGTCAATATTTGCCGCATGAGCAAATTTTTTTTACTTTGCTCGCGCGGGTGAATGAGAGTTAGAGCATCTCTCCTGATGCTGTAAAGTGGCGAGAGTCTTGCTAAGTTGCCGTTCCCTGCTGGTCGCGTCAACGAAGCAGCATCGACTCGCTCTATACCTTCAGGAGAGATGCTCTAGAGCATTTTTCGAATACACGTGCAGTGTTGAGTGGCGTGCAAGGTGGCTTTTTCTTAAGGAAAAAGCCACTCGGCATCCTGCTTTCGCTCTACACCAATTGGAAAAATGCTCTAGTGCGCGATTTTGTCGAGCGCAAGGTTGAGCACGAGCACGTTCACGCGCGTCTCGCCCAGCAAGCCGAATTGTCGCTGCGTTGTGTTCTGCGCAATCAACGCTCGGACGGCTGCTTCGGAAAGCCCGCGCGCCTTGGCGATGCGCGGAGCCTGATAGACGGCGTTGTCCGGGGTGATGTCCGGGTCAAGGCCGGAGCCCGAGGTCGTCACCATATCGATGGGCACGGGCCTGCCGCTATTCTGCTCGGCCAGCTTGTCGATATCGCCCTGCAGGCGCGCGACCAGCTTGGCATTCGACTGCGCCAGATTCGATCCACCCGAGGCCGTGGCGTCATAGCCGTTGCCCGCCGCCGAAGGACGCGGGTGGAAGTAGCGCTCCGAGGTGAAGCTTTGCCCCAGCAACTCCGAGCCAATGACTTGACCATCTTTCAGAATCAAACTGCCCGCGGCCTGATGGGGAAAAAGAATAGAAGCGATTCCCGTAACCACGAAGGGATAGGCGATGCCCAGCAGCAGCGTGGCGAGAAGCGTGAACCGGATCGAGGTTCCCCAGATCGAGTGCTCGATCGGCGCGGCTGGAACGGAAGGATGGAGCGTGTCGTGAACCGTGGTAGGCATATTTTTTCTCCTTTATGCCAAGTGCAGTGCGACCAGGCAAAGGTCGATGGCCTTGATGCCGACGAAGGGAACAAGAATGCCGCCGACGCCATAGATCAACAGATTGTTGCGCAGTAGCACGCCGGCTGGCTTCGGCTCGTACTTCACGCCCTTGAGTGCCAGCGGAACCAGCGCGATGATGATCAACGCGTTGAAGATCACGGCCGAAAGAATCGCCGACTGCGGTGAGTGCAGGCCCATGATGTTCAGCGCGCCGAGCACGGGGAAGACGCCGAGAAACATGGCCGGGATGATGGCAAAGTATTTGGCCACGTCGTTGGCGATGGAGAAGGTGGTCAGCGCGCCGCGCGTCATCAAGAGCTGCTTGCCGATCTCGACGATCTCGATCAGCTTGGTGGGGTTCGAGTCGAGGTCGACCATGTTGCCGGCTTCTTTAGCTGCTTGCGTGCCGGAGTTCATGGCCACGCCGACGTCGGCCTGCGCCAGGGCGGGCGCGTCATTGGTGCCGTCGCCGGTCATTGCCACCAGCTTGCCCTTGGCCTGCTCGCGCTTGATCAGGTCCATCTTGTCCTTGGGCTTGGCCTCGGCAAGAAAGTCGTCGACGCCTGCCTCGCGGGCGATCACGGCGGCGGTCAGCGGATTGTCGCCAGTGATCATGATGGTGCGAATGCCCATGGCGCGCAGCCGCGCGAGCCGCTCCTTGAGTCCACCCTTGACCACGTCCTTGAGGTGAACGACGCCGAGTGCCGTCGCGTTTTCAGCGACGACCAGCGGTGTGCCGCCCTGTCGCGCCACTTCTTCCACGCTGGCGCGGACCTTTGGAGGCAGAGCCGATCCCTGCTCTTCGAGCCAGCGCGAGATGGCGTCCACCGAGCCTTTGCGGATGCGCGCGCCGGGTAGGTTCACGCCGCTCATGCGCGTCTGTGCGGTGAAGGGCACGAACTCGGCGTGGCTGCCGCTCAGATCGCGACCGCGCAAGTTGTACTTGGTTTTGGCAAGCACTACGATGGAACGGCCTTCGGGCGTTTCATCGGAGAGCGAGGCGAGTTGCGCGGCATTGGCCAGCCGTTCGGGGCTGATGTCGGGCGCGGGAATAAACTCGGAGGCCTGACGATTGCCGAGCGTGATGGTGCCGGTCTTGTCGAGCAGCAGCGTGTTCACGTCGCCAGCGGCTTCCACCGCGCGGCCGCTCATGGCCAGTACGTTGTATTGCACGAGGCGGTCCATGCCTGCAATGCCGATCGCCGACAACAGTCCGCCGATCGTCGTCGGAATCAGGCAGACCAGCAGCGAGACCAGCACGAAGACCGTCTGCGGCGCGTGCGAGTACATCGCAAATGGTTGCAGCGTGACGACGGCCAGAAGAAAGATGATCGTCAGGCCCGAGAGCAGAATGCTCAGCGCGATCTCGTTCGGTGTCTTCTGTCGCGAGGCACCTTCGACCAGCGCGATCATGCGGTCGAGAAAGGTCTCGCCGGGGTTCGAGGTGATCTTCACCTTGATCCAGTCGGAGAGCACCTTGGTGCCGCCGGTGACGGCCGAGCGGTCGCCGCCCGCCTCGCGAATCACGGGTGCCGATTCGCCGGTGATGGCCGACTCGTCGACCGAGGCCACTCCCTCGATCACCTCGCCATCGCCGGCGATGTACTGGTTGGCTACAACGTGAATCACGTCGCCAGAGCGCAGATTGCCGCTGGGAACATCTTCCAGCTCTCCCGATTCCGTGTAGCGGTGCGCGACGGTTTCGCCCTTGGCCTTGCGTAGCGTATCGGCTTGTGCCTTGCCGCGGCCTTCGGCCATGGCCTCGGCAAAGTTGGCGAACAGCACCGTGAACCAGAGCCAGAGCGTGATTTGCACGTTGAAGCCGAGGCCCGGGCGATGATGAACGGCGTCGTTGATGAGCAGGGCGGTCGTCAGCACGCAGCCGACTTCGACGACAAACATCACCGGGTTTTTCACCATGCCGCGCGGATCAAGCTTGCGCACGGCATCGAGGAGCGCCTGGCCCATGATTTCCGTATTCCAAAGATTCTTTTTTGCTGCCATGACAATGTCCTCTTCGTGAAGGTTTAAAACAAATGGCCAGCGTGAAGCAGCAGGTGTTCGAGCACCGGTCCCAGGCTCAGCGCCGGGAAGAAGGTCAACGCGCCAAGAATGATGACCACGCCGATCAGCAGCACGGTAAACAGCGCGCCATTCACGGGGAAGGTGCCGGGCGAAGGCGGAACGCTCTTCTTCTGTGCGAGGTTGCCAGCCAGTGCCAGCACCGGGACCATCATCAGCAGGCGGCCCGCCAGCATGGTGAAGCCCAGAGCGACGTTGTACCACCAGGTGTTGGCGCTCAGACCGGCAAAGGCCGAGCCGTTGTTGCCCGCGCTCGAACTGAAGGCGTAGAAGATCTCGCTCAGACCGTGCGGCCCGGCGTTATTCAGCGCGGAGAGTCCGATGGTGGGTGACAGCACGAAGATCGCCGTCAGAGGCAGAATGATCATGGGGAAGATCAGCGCGTAGAGCATCGCCATCTTTACATCAAAGCCCTCGATCTTTTTGCCGAGATACTCGGGCGTGCGGCCGACCATCAGTCCTGCGATGAAGACCGCGAGCACAACGAAGATCAGCATGCCGTACAGGCCCGAACCGACGCCGCCGAAGATCACTTCGCCGAGCAGAATGTTGGTGAGTACGACCATGCCGCCGAGCGGCGTAAAGCTGTCGTGCATGCCGTTGACCGCGCCGCAACTGGCGTCGGTGGTCACCGTGGCAAAGAGGGAAGAGTTGGCGATGCCGAAGCGGACTTCCTTGCCTTCCATGTTGCCGCCGGGCGCGGTCGCCGTGGCCGTTTGCACCGCGCTGTGAATCAGCGGGTGCGACTGCGACTCGGACCAGTAGACCGACACAAAGCCCACGGCGAAGAGAGCAAACATCGCGGCCAGCACAGCCCAGCCATGGCCGCGTGAGCCGGTCATGCGGCCGAGCGTATAGGTGAGTCCGGCCGGGATGAGGAAGATCGAAAGCATCTGCAACAGATTGGAGAAAGGAGTCGGGTTCTCGAAGGGGTGCGCCGAGTTGGCATTAAAAAATCCACCGCCATTGGTGCCGAGCATCTTGATCGCTTCCTGCGATGCAACCGGTCCTTGTGCAATGGTCTGCGTGGCGTTTTCGAGCGTGTGCGCAGCCGTGTAGGCATGCAGGTTCTGCGGCACGCCCTGTGCCACGAGCAGCAGCGCGTAGAGAATCGAGCCGGGCAGCAGCACGTAGAGTATCGTGCGCGTCATGTCGACCCAGAAGTTGCCGATGGTGTGCGATTCGGTGCGCTTGATGCCGCGCACCAGCGCGATGGCGACCACGATGCCGACTGCGGCCGAGAAGAAGTTATGCGTGGCGAGCGCGGCCATCTGCGTCAGATAGCTCATCGTCGTCTCAGGCACATACGCTTGCCAGTTGGTGTTGGTGGTGAAGCTGGCCGCCGTGTTCCATGCCAGGGCAGGTTCAACGCCCGCCAGATGCTGCGGGTTGAGCGGCAGCCAGGCCTGCACCCGTTCGACGATGTAGGTGAGCAGCATGGAAACCGCTGAGAACCCCATTACGGCGAAGGCGTATTGCCGCCAGTGCATTTCGGCCGTGGCGCGCACGCCGCAGAGTTTGTAGATCAGCCGCTCACAGGGGTGCAGAACGGGATCGAGCCAGGTGCGTTCGCCTGCGAGTACGCGGGCAAGGTAGATGCCCACCGGCTTTACCGAGGCAAGAAGAATCAGACAAAAAATCGAGAATTGCAGCCACCCGTTTGAGGTCATCTTAGAATTTCTCCGGCGCGAGCAGCGTGAAGATCAGATACCCGAGCAATAGAACCGAAAGTGCAAGAGCCGCGGCAGTAATGATGTCCATGGGGTTACCTCAACTTCTGACAGGCCCGCACGTAGAGAAAGGCCAAGGCAAAGAAACACGCGGTCAACAGGAGCATAACGATGTCTTGCATCGCAAGCCTCGCAGATTCCACCGGAACAGGTCCGGTCCAGGTTTTGTGTCGGGAAAATCCCGGCACAAGGGCACAAAAGCATGTGCCCAAGAATGATTCTGCGGAAAGAGGGAAATGTAGGGAGAAAAGATTATGTAATGATTTTGTAAGGATAGATGTTTATGGAGAATCAAGCTTGCCGGTTGCTTTTGTCGATTCCCTCCGGCACAAAGCGATAACCGACCCACGGTTCAGTTTGAATGTATGGTTTGCCCGCCGTGGCTTCGAGCTTTTTGCGCAACTGCCCCACGAAAACCCGCAGATATTCCGGCTGGTAAGTGGACTGCGCGCCCCAAACGGCCGACAGCAGCGCGCGATGCGTGAGCACTTTGCCCGCATTGCGCGCCAAGTGGGCCATCAGATCGAATTCCTTTGGCGTGAGGTGGACCATCTTGCCGCATACCGTGATGGTATGCGCCGGGACATCGATGGAAAAATCGCCGATGCTGATCTCCGAGGTTGTGCGCTCGGGGGCGCGGCGCAGATGGGCGCGGACCCGGGCCAGCAGTTCGGAAATGCCAAAAGGCTTGATCACATAGTCGTCGGCACCGGCATCGAGAGCCTCAATTTTCTCATGTTCGTGGGCGCGCACGGAAAGCACGATGATCGGAATCGAACCTTGCGTGCGAATGGCGCGGCAAACCTCAACGCCGCCGATCTCGGGCATGACCAGATCGGTGATGACCAGATCGGGCAGCCAGTCGTGAAACAGGCGTATCCCTTCCTCGGGATCGTTGGCAATGTGCACGTCGTAGCGCTGCGCGGTCAGCGCGGTGCGAAGTACGCGCGTAATCTGCGGTTCGTCGTCGATAATGAGAATTCGTTCTGCCATGGTGTTTCTTCCTATGGAAGATTACATCATCGGCGAGAGCTGCATCCTGCGGGGGAAAGAACATGGCATTGAAAACAGCAACGGCGGGAATTCTGCAATGGATAAAAACCACTCTGATTGCGGTTGCCGCGACCTGCGTCCTGGTGTGGACAGATGCGAATGCGCCGACGGCGGGTGTGGTGTTTCTTACGCTGGTCGTCTGGTTCGCCTCGCAGTTGGGCTATCGCCTGTCGATCTATGCGGCGCTGCTGTGCGCCTTGGGGTTTGACTATTTTTTCCTGCCGCCATTCAGAACTCTGCAGATCGCCGGCATGCAGCAGTGGATTGCGCTTTTTTCCTTTCTGGCAAGTTGCATCGTCGTCAGTCGCGTTGCCGAACGGGCGCGCCAGCAGACGCGTCAGGCCGAGCAGCGGCGCCTGGATGTCGAACGGCTGTACGAGCTAAGTCAGGAAATGATGTTTCATGAGGACGCGGATGGACTGATTCGAGAGTTACCTCGTGTGATTGGACGCATCTTTGCTCTCGAAAGCGTGGTGCTCTACATTCGCGAGCGCGACCGGTTTCAGGCCTCATCGGCCGATTTGCCTATGAGCATCGAGGCGAGTCTGAAGTCCATGGCGCAAGGTCCCGGCCTGCTCTGCGAGGTTCCGGGCGAGTTTGCCGCGCTCCCACTCCTGCTTGGTCTGGAGCCGATCGGCGCGTTGGGCTGGAGGCCGGCGACGCTGTCGCATGAGGTGGCGACGGCGATCAGCGCGCAGACCGCGATTGCCGTGGCGCGCGCCATGACCATCGAGGCTTCGACGCGGTTGGAGGCGGAGCGGGAGTCGGACCGCTTGCGGACCGCGCTGACCGACTCTCTGACCCACGAGTTGCGCACGCCGCTGACCTCGATTCGCGCCGCTTCCTCGACGCTGCTGACGGCCGACGGACTCGACGAGGAAAGTCGCAGGGACATGGCGGCGATTATCGATGAAGAGGCGGCGCGGTTGGATCAGTTGATCGGCGAGGCGGTGGAGATGGCTGAAATCGACGCTCATGCCGTGACCGTGCATCTTGTGCAGATGTCTCCTCATGCCTTGCTGGAAGAGGCTCTGGCGGCATCGGGTAAAACCCTGGAAGAGTATCCTGTGCGAATTGTCGAGGTTGCTTCGTCCGAAGCTGAAATGGTTTGGCTCGACGCGCATTTGCTCGGACGCGTTCTGCGTCACCTGCTCGAAAATATCGCATCGCATACGCCAACGGGTACGAAGGTGAGCTTGTGCAGCAGGCAGCAGAATGGTCGATTGGAGTTCAGCGTCAAGGATAGCGGGCAAGGCATCGATGCCCAGGATCTGCCGCTGATCTTTAAGAAATTTTACCGGGGCAAGCGCAAACATACGAAAAAAGGATCGGGCATGGGGCTGGCGATTGTGCAGGCTATTTTGTCAGCATATGGGGGCGGTATCGAGGTGACCAGCGAAGCGGGGCGGGGAACATGCTTCCGCTTCTGGGTGCCGTTGGTTGTGAACAATCCAGATGCGAACGAATAATATTTGAATGAAGCTGTGCGGCAAGCTCCATGTTGAGCCTGCCGCACACTTCGTGTTATTGCCTCCAACCACCGCCCAGCGCGTCGTAGACCTGGACGAGCGAAAGCAGTTCGTTCTGCTTGGCCGTCGCCAGATCCAGTTGCGCCGTAAGATAAGAGCGGTCGTTGGTCAGCACCTCCAGATAAGACGATTGGCCATGCTCGTAGCGAATCTTCGACAACTGAAGCGCATCGGCTGCCGCGGAGACGATCTTGTCCTCTTGCTCGCGATATTGGCGATATCTTGAGTAGGCGACCAGAGCCTTCGAAACATCGCGGAAGGCACCGGAAATCGTCTGCTGATATGTCAATACAGCTTGACGTTGCAGTGATTCGTTGACCTTCACGTTGTTGCGAATGCGCTTGGCATCGAAGATCGGTACGCTTAGGCTAGGACCGTAATTCCAGGCAGAGCTGGGGCCGGTGAACAGTCTGGAGAGCGCGTTGGAGTCGGTTCCCACCGCGCCGGTCAGCGCGATTTGCGGAAAGTACGCGGCACGCGCTACGCCGATCTCGGCATTGGCCGCGATCAGAGATTGCTCTGCTTCGCGAATGTCAGGACGACGCTCGAGAAGCTCGGAAGGTACTCCGGCGGGAATGCTGGGAAGCTGCGGTTGACGATTGATGCTGGCGCCGCGCGGAATGGTATGCGGTGTCTCGCCCAGCAAGGTGCAGATGGTGTCTTCCATCTGCTCGATCTGGCGATTGAGATCGGTGATCTGCGCCTGCACCGAGTAGACCAGTTGCTCGGCCTCGCGCACATCCAGCATGGAATCGGAGCCGCCGGCTTCGAGCGCCTTGGTCAGGTTGAGCGATTCCTGGCGCGTGCGCAGGGTTTGTTGGGAGATCTCCAACTGCATGTCGAGCGTACGCAGCTCGAAATAATCTGTGGCGATGTTGGTAATCACGGTGTCGATCACGGCGCGGCGCGCCCACTCGGTTCCGAGCAGTTGCGCGCGCGCGGCTTCGGTCGCGCTGCGGTATTTGCCCCAGAAATCGAGGTTCCAGGTCGCGCCCAGTCCCAGCTTGCCAAAGTTCATGAGTTCCGGCTGATCGGTTCCCATTTCGCCCTTCGCATAGCGCGTGCTGGAAAACGACGAGGTGCCGGAGAGCGAAGGAAGCTGATCGGCGTGCGTGACGCCCAGTTGCGCCTGCGCCTGCACCACACGCTCGGCCGCAAGGCGGGCATCGTAGTTTTGCGCGATGCCCTTGCGGACCAACTCAACCAGCGTTGGGTCGTCGAAGACCTCCCACCATTTTTCTTCGCCAAGATTGACGACCGGTTTTGTTTCCGGCGCGGTTGCCGGCGTTGTGGCTTCCGGCGTGGTGCCGCGATACGAGGGCGCGGTGGGGACGTTCGGGCGTTGATAGGCCGGACCTACCCGGCAACCGGACAGAAGCGATGCGGCGGACAGTCCCGTGCCGATCAGCAGCGTGGAAAGGGAAGAGTGCTTCATTGCGCACCTCCAGAGGAAAGGTTCTTCGGCGCTTCCGGTGGAGGAGGCGTCGGGGTGTGTTTGTTTTTGCGGAAGCGTTGCGAGAAGCGCTCGACGAGCACGAAGAAGACCGGAATCAGGAAGATTTCGATCAGCGTGGCCGTCAACATGCCGCCAATGCAGGTGGTGCCAAGTGTGCGCCGCGCCTGAGCGCCGGCGCCGGAGGCAATCCACAGTGGAACGCAACCGAGGATGAAGGCGAAGGCGGTCATCAGAATCGGACGCAACCGGAGTCGCGCGGCGCTCAGGGCCGCTTCGACCAGAGGCGTGCCGGCATCCAGATGGGACTTGGCAAACTCCACGATCAGAATGGCGTTCTTGGCCGCCAGTCCAATCAGCATTACCATGCCGATCTGCGCATAGGTGTTGTTCTCAAGCGAACGCGCAGAGAGCGCCAGATAGCCGCCCAGGAAGGCCACGGGCGTGCCCAGCAGCACGCTGAAGGGAAGCGTCCAACTTTCATACTGCGCGGCCAGAATCAGGAAGACGAAGATGAACGAGAAGCCGTAGGTCATCGTCGGCGAGGTGCCCTTCTGCGCCTCCTTTTCCTGATAGCTGATGCCCATGTAGTCGTAGCCCATATCATGCGGCATGGTTTGGTTGAAGACATCTTCAAGCGCCTTCATCACCTGTCCTGAACTGTAGCCGGGGTTGGCGGTGACGATGAGCTGCGAGGAGTTGTATTCGTTGTAGCGGAAGTTGAACTCCGGCCCGGAGATGTGCTTGATGCTGATCAGCGAACTGAGCGGAACCAGTTCGCCCTTGCTCGACGGCACGTAGAAGCGGCCGATGTTGTCGACGCTCGTACGCGCATCCGCGTCGGCCTCAATGTAGGTTTGCCACTGGCGACCGAAGCGGTTGAAGTAGTTCACCAGGTAGCCGCCCATGAAGCTTTGCATGGTCAGGTAAACATCGTTGAGGTTGACACCTTGTTGAATGACCTTGGCGCGGTCGACCTCGACATTGATCTGCGGCACATGCGGCAGGGCCGTGGTGACGGCCATGGCGACCTCGGGCCGCTTGCTGATTGCGGCTACGAACGCGTCCGTGTTGGCGGCCAGATAATCCGTGCCCAGATTGCCGGAGCGGTCTTCGAGCACGAAGTTCACGCCGCCGGCGGTACCGATGCCGGGAATTGACGAAGGCACGATGCCGAAGGCGAGGCCGTCGCGGATCACGCCTGGAAGCGAGACAATCGTTTTGTGTAACGCGGCATATTTCTCTTGCTTGCTCTTGCGTTTGTCCCAGTCCTTGAAATCGATGAAGAAGAAGGCGTTGTATGTGTTTTCGGAAGAGCTGAGCATGTTGTCACCGATAATCGACGTGACCGTATCGACGCCCGGCGTGTTCATCATCACCTTTTCAACCTGTCGCGCTGCCTCTGAGGTGCGCGATAACGATGCGCCGTAGGGCAACTGCAGGCTGGCCATCATGTAGCCCTGATCTTCTTCCGGAAGGAAGGAGACCGGCAGCCGGTCGCCGACAAAAAAGGCGATGACGCAGGAGATACCGAGAATGACCACGGCAATCGCGGAGCGGCGAATGAGCAGCGAGGAAGCCGCGATATACTTTTCCGTGCCCCGCGCGAAGTTGAAGTTGAACCATGCGAAGAAGTGCTGCAGTGGCCCTTGGACCTTCTTCTTCGGTTTCAGCAGCAGGGCGCACAGCGCCGGGCTCAGCGTGAGGGCATTGAAGGCCGAAACTAGCACCGAGATGGCGATGGTGACGGCGAATTGGCGGTAGAGCAGACCCTTGATGCCGGCGATGAAGGCCGTGGGAATGAAGACGGCGGCCAGAATCAGGGCGATGGCGATGACCGGGCTGGCCACCTCTTCCATGGCCTGCAGCGAGGCGTCCTTCGGGCTCATGCCCTCTTCGATGTGCCGCTCGACCGCTTCAACGACGACGATCGCGTCATCGACCACCAAGCCGATGGCCAGCACCAGACCGAACAGCGACAGCGTGTTGATACTAAAGCCCAGCATGGGGAAGACGGCAAAGGTGCCGATCAGCGAAACCGGAACGGCCAGCAAAGGAATCAGCGTGGCGCGCCAGCTCTGCAGAAAGATGTAGACGACGATGATGACCAGTACCAGGGAGATCAGCAGCGTTTCTACAATCTCGTGAATACCCGCGCTGACGGCCTTGGTCGTGTCGTGGGCAATCACGTAGTGGATGTCCTGCGGGAATTTTCCGGAAAGTTTGTCCACCTCGGCGCGCACGTTCTTGACCGTTTGGACGGCGTTTGAACCGGGCAACTGATAGACGGCAATGCCTGCCGAAGGTTGGCCATTCAAGCGGCTAAGCAGGTTGTAGGTTTGCGTGCCCAACTCAATGCGTGCTACGTCCTTCAGGCGTACGATCTGTCCGTCGGGCGAGGCGCGCAACACGATGTCGCCGAACTGCTCTTCGGTAATCAGGCGGCCGTCGGAGCGCACCGTGTACGTCATTGCCTGGTTCTGCTGAATCGGTTCACTACCGACCTGACCCGCCGGGTGAATCGCATTCTGCGCCTGCATTGCCGTGCTGATCTGCGAAACCGTAATGCCGAGTTTGGCCAGTTGATCCGGTTTCACCCAGATGCGCATCGCGTACTGGCCGGCTCCCATAACCTGTACGCGGCCTACACCCTCGACACGCGACAATTGATCGACCATGTTGATGTAGGCGTAGTTAGCCAGGTAGCGGTTGTCATAGGTGTTATTCGGTGAGATGACAATGACTAACATCAGCGGATTCGACAGCGCCTTCTGTACGGTCACACCGGCGTTGGTCGTCTCGGCAGGCAGCTGCGCTGAAGCCTGCGAGTAGCGCAACTGCGTCAGAATCTGGTCGACGTTCGGATCCGTGCCGTCCTTGAAGTCGACGGTCAGCGTGGTCATGCCGGCGTTGGAGTTGACCGAGTACATGTAGTTCATGTGGTCAACGCCGCTCATCTGCTCTTCAATCGGCGTGGCCACGGCCTCGGTCATCGAAAGCGCGTCGGCGCCGGCGTAATTGGCGGTAAGAAGAACCTCCGGCGGAACAATGTCCGGGTACTGTGCGGTCGGCAGCCGCGCTACCGATACCAGGCCGACAATGACCATGATGATCGAAATCACCATGGCGAATATAGGATGATGAATAAAGAATTTCGACATGATTAACGGCCTCCCGCAGCGGACTTCGAGGCAGGCACCGGACGCACCGGCATGGTCGACAGAATTTTCCCATTGCCTTCGGTGACCACCGTTTCGCCGGCGCTCAGTCCGCTGGCGATAATCCAGTCGGAATCGACCTGGGGGCCAACCGTCACGGGCCGGATGTGGGCCATGTTGTCCTTGCCGACGACGACAATCGTGTGCTTGCCCTGCTGCTCAAGCACTGCCTGTTGCGGAACCAGCACGGCATTTTCTTCTGTGTGAGTGAGCGCACGGATCTTCGCAAATTGGCCGGGACGCAGCAGATTCGCCGGGTTCGGGAATGCACCGGCAATGGTAATCGTGCCCGTGGTGTTATCCACTCCGCGATCAACGAAGACAATGGTGCCCTTCTGCGGATAGCTTTGTCCATCGGCCAGCAGCAGTTCGAGCGGCACGGCCTGCTTGTTCTTCAACAGATCGCTGCTCCCGCGCTGCTTGACCGAGGTCGACAGCGCCAGATACTCTTGCTCGCTGATCGAGAAGAAGGCCTTGATCGGATTGACCTGCGAAACGGTGGTCAGCGCCGTTGCGGTGTTGACCAAGTTGCCGGCTTGTACGGTGGCCCGGCCGGCGATGCCGTCGATGAGCGAACGGACCTTGGTCCAGCCCAGATTCAGTTCGGCCATGCGTACGGCGGCTTCGTCGGTTCTCACCACGCCCTCGTTTTGCGCGGCCAGTTGCGAGTCGGTATCCAGTTGGCTCTGTGCCAACGCGTGCGCGGTTACCAACGGCCCGTCGCGGCGCACATTGATGCGGCTCAACTCCAGTTGCGCTCTGGCCTGGATCAGCTGACCCTTGGCCTGATCGAGCGAGGCCTGGAAGGGGCGCGGGTCGATCTCAAACAGAACTTGGCCCTTGTGAACTTGCTGGCCTTCGTGATAGTCTTGTCGGACCAGATAACCAGATACCTGGGGCTGGATCTGCGCATTCACAAAACCATCCAGGTTGCCGATCCATTCACCGTAGATCGGAACGTTGCGTTGTGTGGCTGTTGTAACGGCAACCTCCAGCGGAGGCACGGTGTTTTGTGCGGGCTTTTTACAGCCGGCCGCGAGCAGAAGGCTCGCCCGCGAGCAACAGTGAGGCGGCGCGCGAGCTGGCTAAAAGGCCAGAGGGGTGATCGAATGTCAAAAAAAGCATAGTTACCTTTCCTGCCGACAACGGCACAGGTGTATGGAATGGTGATCGGTCGAAATCAGGTTTGGTCCGTGAAATCGTAGCCGAATCAAGGGAAGCTTACTTTTGTCAATGCGCAGATTCCGGCTTGCGCAAACCGGCAAAGCGCTTCGATGTTCTTGCCGATGTCGAGGGTGATCGAGTGTTGTTCCAAATCTGGGTATAATTTGCGATCCATCTGCAGTTGCGGCCCGCGATTGACACAGAGAGAAACCAGAAATCCGGTGGCGAGTCGGACTCTTTCCTGATCTGTCGAGTCCCCCATCAGACTGCGGACGATCGACTCGGCAATTTCATGCATGGGGCGAATTGCCTCAACGATCAGGTTCGCTTGTGCTTCGTGTAATTCCATGACCTCTCGGGCCATCAGCACGCGAGACCAGAGTGGTTCTTCGGCGTTTTCCGCCATCAAAACGCAGCGCACAAAGTGGTGCAGTCGCAGCTCCGCGTCGCCCACGGCGCAATGCTGCTTAAGAAGACAGATGGTGCGTCCCGTGATCGATTGCAAAACTGTCCGATAGAGCTGGCGTTTGTCGCCAAAGTAGTAATTCACCGCAGCCAAGTTGACCTGCGCCCGGTCGGTGATCTGACGAACAGTTGCCGCCTCGTAGCCCACCTCGGCAAAAATCTGCCCCGCGGCTTCGATCAGCTTTTTGCGCGCTTCTTCGTTTTTGACCGTTTGAAGCATATATATAGTTAAACACATATTTAAAGCGTTTGTTTTATTTTTTATGTCAAATAATTGTGCAGCTAGGGGTAGAACAAGCAGTCCTGTCACCTGCCGCCATTTCGATCATGGAAGGTCAAGCCGGGAGTTCATGTCGAGATCAAACCGTCCGTAGGGGTTTACGTGCTTCCAGATCAGCGGCGTCAGAGCGGCATAGTCGCGGGGTGTTCTCTTGCCCTGCCAATGTGGCTGAGCCAGAACTTTCTGGATCAACAGCGTGTGGATGTAGACCATGCAGTTCTGGATCAGATGCCGCGCGAGCATACTAAAGCATTTTTCCAATTGGTGTAGAGCGAAAGCAGGATGCCAAGTGGCTTTTTCCTCAAGAAAAAGCCACCTTGCACGCCACTCAACACTGCACGCGTATTGAAAAAATGCTCTAATTTCGTGGCCCTCGCGGCGGTTGCTTGCCAAGGGATGCCTACACGGCTTTGGCGAGCGTTGAACGCAGGTCCTTTGCATTCAGAGGAACACAGTAAGCTGGCATACCTTCCTGAAAGCTGCGCCCCTCAGCAAGCGGACCCGCATCCACAACATCGAAACCGAACTGGGTCAGCAGGTCGGCGACCACCTGTTTCGCTTGAGCATCGTCACCTGCAAGGGGAAGAGCGCGACGCTCTGACGAGTTAGGCAGACGTCCCTCTTGTTCGATACCAGGCGCTTCAATTGCATTCAGCGCCTTGACAACCTTTGACTGTGGAAGGTGTCGAGCCAGCAGTTCGCTCGTGGTCGTCTCATTGCGGTCCAGTTCGGCAATCTGCCCATCGCGCTCGGGATAATAATTGTTGGCATCAATCACAATCTTGCCCTCAAGTGGGGCGGCAGGAACTGACGCATAGTTTTTGAGTGGTATCGCGACGAGAACAAGATCGCCAAATGCCGCTGCTTGTTCGGACGTGCCCGTCTTGCAATTCAGAACTGCACGTAGCGTGAATAACGTATCCGGGGTACGAGAGTTCGACAGCATCACGTCATGACCATGCTTCAATGCAACAGCGGCAAAAGCCCGTCCAACCATTCCTGCGCCAAGAATTCCGATTTTCACTGTCTTCACCTTTCGAGCCCCCACGTCGGGGCTGTCCCATTGCTATTCTGCGGCTAAGCCACAAAAAGTGGAAGTACGCACAATAAAGTGAAATATTCACCAAAAGGTAAGTTTAGTGAGAAAAAGAAGAGAAACATCAGATACTCTCAACAGTGACATTCTATATCGTCAATCATGTGGCGCAAGGATGCAGCACGCCCTTCGTTCGCTTGAGGGACGTTGGAAGCTGATGATTATCGCTCAACTTCTAGCAGGTCCACCTATGCGATTCTCCGATCTTGAGCGTGCTCTCCCGCAGATCTCTCAAAAGATGCTCATTCAGCAGCTTCGTAATCTTGAAAAAGACAACATAGTCTCTCGCACTGTCTACCCACAGGTTCCGCCCAAGGTGGAATATTGCTTGACTGAAGTCGGCAAGGGACTCAGACCCGTATTCGCAGCCCTTCTCATTTGGGCTGAATTGCAACGTTCAGCAAACGACAAACTGTCAGAGCCTAACAGATGATCGGGACGGCGCAGTCATGGCGGTTTCAGCCCAGTGAACGGCTTCGCTATGTGGCTCAATACTCGCAACAGTATCGTTTGAAGAGTAAACAAAATCGTTAGCGTACGATTTTTGACGCTTGGTGGAGTGACCCCTACCAGGGGTTCTAAGCCCAAACCAAGATTTTTCCAGCATGAGCGCAAAGCCAGTGCTAGCGCGAGGATATGGAAAACAGTTGTTTTCCGTTACCACGAGAGACGAATTTTCGCCAAGACGGACGTTCATCCCAAAATGGCTGCTGATGACATGACTGCTTGTTCTACCCCATCTAGAGCGTTTCTCCAATACACGTGCAGTGTTGAGTTGCGTGCAAGGGGTCTTTTCCTTGAGGAAAAAGACCCCTTGCATCCTGCTTTCGCTCTACAGCAATTGGAGAAACGCTCTAATTGGCTGGTGGAATAGCATCCGCAGCCAGGCGCGGTTGCCCTTTCGGCATGCTATTGGCCCGATCCCCGGCCCGACCATGAATCGCAAGTGCTGCCGCATGATCTTCCGTAGCAGATGGTTCGTGCACATTTCTCTTCTTGGACATCACGGCTGGAACCGGCGCAAGTCTACGCGGGACAGCAGTTGAGTGGGATATCAACGCTGCAACAGGAGCCACATAACGAAAAGCATGAATAGCCATCGTTACTTCTACTGCGATGAAGCTCAGAAGGAATACTGCTATACCTGCACCGGCGAACGGCCTGAATGCCGGCTTGGTGCCGCGGTCGAAAACAATTATAGCTAATCTGTTTCTTCTTCCAAAAACGAGGCTGGAACCACGCATAAAACCTCCGGTTGCGGATGCAAACTGCCTTGCCTAGCTTAAGGAAGACTTGAACGATTTGATCCATCCTGGCCAGACTCTACTGCAATCAAGTCAGCATTGATAGACGATTAGGCCCACGCGTAGCAGCTTAGGTTTTAATCAAATTGGAGGAGGGAGCGGCGACAGCGTTGAAGGGGTGCATCCTTCCGGGGAAAATAGCCGTGCGAGCTGGCATCGCCACCGCCGCATTGGGTGTGAGCACCTTTATGTATATTGAGGCTTCTGCGGCGTGCAGGCTGTGCAGAATGGCTCACGGCTTCTTCGCGTCCTGTTTTTCGCTAAGTCTTCTATTTGCCCATGTAGCCCATCACATTGCACAGTATAGCTTCCTATCTACAGCCGGCGATTAACTGAGCGACGAAGAGCAATTGCGACCATCCTATTACAACCCGCTTGTTGGATAGTCGTAGCAAGGAGATCACAAACATGAAACCGAACACAGAAGACAGGGCCGCTGGAAAGTTTCATGAAGCTAAGGGAACAATCAAACAGGCAGTTGGCGTACTAACCAACACACCTAAGTTGGAAACCGACGGAAAAACCGAGAAGGTCGCAGGGAAAATTCAAAACATTGTCGGAAAGATTGAACAGGATGTTGGCCGATAGACGAATTACCCTGAAACCAAAACGAGAGAGGTAAAAAGCAATGACGCAATCCGTATTTGAGCAGACAGGCGAGCAGATCACCGACACTATACACAAGGCTTCTCGCGCGGCAACTGCCGCTGCGGAAGCAATTGAGGATGGGGTAGGAGCAGCGCGTCGCGCCGCAAAACGCGGTGGCTATGCCGCCGCAGAATGCTTTGATGAGGCAAAGAGGCGTGTGCAACGAAGTCCCACTGAAGCAATTGTGGCCACATTCGCGGCTGGAATTCTAGCAGGGACAGCAATCAGTTGGGTGATGAGGAAAAAGCGGTCCTGCAACTGCGCAAACAAGAACAAGGCAGTTCAGTAACTCAGACGCGCTCGCAGAGTGGTCCTTCAACTTACAGATGACCATTCGATTGAGCCGCGCTGATATACGAGTGATCTGTTTCTCAAATCCGTGCCCATGCCATGGGCCCTTTGACGCCGTATACCGCGCGCTGTGCGGCATACGGCGTCAAAGAATCTGCGATTACGATTCCTACTTCCTGGTACTTGCACTCCCATTGGATTAGGAATCGAAGGATTCCCTGTGAGTTTTCTCTGCGCGCCAGAATCGCTATCCCCGACAGACTTCTAGAAGTTGAAGGCTGCCTGGAAGAAGATGCGGCGTGCGGCCGAGCTGCTTGGCGAAGCGAACATGCCGCCGGCCAACTTGGAGGCTTTGCCAAATCGGCTGCCCGGCCCGTAGGTTCCGTCTGCATTGAGCGTCGGCACGATGCTGCCCGAGGGCGTTCCGTAGTCGATGTTGTTGAACAGGTTCAGTGCCTGGGCGCTGAGGTTGAGCGAATACTTGTGGCCAGTGCTGGCCGCGCCGCCCCCCGGTCCGCGTCCGCCACCGCCGTGGCCGCCGCCACCCGGACCACCGCCCATGTAGGGACCCTGCGGACGGTTGCCCTGGTTGGGTCCGCTCGGCGCTCCGGTCCTCGGTCCGAAGCCGAAGGCTCGGCTGACACGAAGATTGAAGGCCACTAGCGCCGAGGTTCTGCCGAGATTGACGGGAATAAGCTTGGCGTTGGCGTCGGGTGTCACATCCATGCAGCCAAAAGAGGTATTCACGTAACGCGCGCTGTCTGATGAGCAGTTAGCCGCCGTGGCATAGGCCGGACGATTGTTGTAGAAGTTGTCGCCGGTCAGATCCGTGTTGGTGACGATGTTGTAGCTCTTGCCCGACTGCGCGACAAGGAACGGATTGAAGGTGATTCCCAGCGGTGCCGTATAGTTGCCCATCAGAAAAACGATATTGCGGCGGTTGAAGCTGGCCCGACCGTAGTCTTGGCTCAGGTTCCATGAGTTCGATGCGGTGTCGGTGTTACCGTTGGCGTAGCTGAGCACGTAGTAGCCCATCAGGTTGAACTTGGGCGAAAAGCGCGCGTTGGTATTGACAATCAGTTGGTTCTGCTTGAAGGCCGCCTCGGAATAGGTCTGGTCGACGATGCCTTGGGAAGAATTGGGCCGCGCGCCGGTCGTGCTGTTGTAGTAGTAGGTTCCGCTGGCAGGCAGATAAGCATTGGCGTTGCGCGTCACCGTCTGGTGCACGCCGTTGGTGTGGATATAGGTGGCCGTGAGCGTGGCCACCTTGCTCAGTTGGCGTTCGATGCTGGTGCCGAGCTGCTCGTTATAAGGGGAGTGATAGTTTCCATCGAGCGAGTTGATCTGCGAAGAGGCCGAGCTGCTGGCTCCGCTGCCCGTGCAAAGTGTGGCGAGCTGGGCTGAATTGCTGCTGATATTGCTCAGGCTCGTGGCGTTGAAGCAGGCCGGATTGCTGATGACGGTTTGCGTCTGGCTGTCAGCGCTGCCGTCATTGCGCGCGATCGACAGTAGACTTCCAACGTCGAAGCGGTCATAGAAGAAGCCGTAGCCGACGCGCACCACGGTCTTGGCCTGCTTGCTGTCCTTGTGACCGTCGAGCGCATAGGCAATCATCACGCGCGGTGCCAGGTCGTTGTGGTCATTAACGTGATTCTGGCTTTCAAAGCGCAGACCGCCGGAGAGCGTCAGAAAGCGGTTGAACTTCCAGTCGTCCTGCACGAAGGCGGCTGCGTCGAAGATATTGGTGCGATAGGCCAGCTTGCCCGTCGTATAGGTGAGTTTCGAAGCCGAAGGCGTGCCGTTGAGCGAGCTGACGTAATCCTTTGGCGCGTTGAAGGTGAACGAGCCGTTGAAGTTCGAGTTCGAAGCCTCGGCCTCGCGATTATCGCGCAGCCAGCCGCCGAATTTGATGGTGTGCGTACCGGCCGTCAGCGTTGTCACATCCTGCAGTTCCATGTGGTCGGTGTGGTCGCTCGAAAACTGACTACTGTAGCCGCCCGTCGTCAGATACCCGGAGACGCTGATCGTCGGCGTCGTGCTGATCGGCGTCGTCGAGGTAATCGAGCGGCGGAACTGTCCGCGTACCTCGGTGGCGATGTGCTCGTTGATCAAGGTCGAGTTGGTGAACTGAAGCGCATATTCGGAAGAGAGAGAGTCATAGGCTGCCGATGGCATGGTCGTTGAACCAGCCCCGTTGTTAGTCGCTTTGCTGCGTTCGTACTGAAACCGCGTGGTCAGCGTGTTTCTGGAGCCGAGCTGAATGTCGAGGCGCGGCGAAATTTCCAGCCGCGAGGTGGGATTGAAGAGTCCACCGGTGGTCGGCGCGATCAGGCTTCCGCTCGCATCATAGATGTAATAGAGCCCCGTCGCGGAGTTGTACGCCGGTACGTAGGCCGTGTAAATGCTGGCATCCTGATTATTGCGTCCCTCCACCGAGAGGAAGTAGGAGGCCGTCTTCGACAATGCGCCGCTGACATTGGCGTTGTACTGCACGCTATGGTAGGCGGGAATCGACTTTGTAAACGGATTGCCGGTATTGAAAGCGTTGTCGTTGCCCTGAACGAAACCGCGCGCGTGGAACTGGTCGGTGCCGGGTTTGGTGAGAATCTCGATGCGTCCATAGCCAATGCGGTCGAATTCCGCCGAGAAGGGATTCTGGTTGATGCGAATCTCGCGGATCGAGGACTTGGG
>Ga0224528_1000658_pt1 | contig 25606 bp, 29 predicted proteins | sample CBST25metaG_2_FD_179888 | JGI IMG/M metagenome (GOLD analysis project Ga0224528, IMG submission 179888) | Peat soil microbial communities from Stordalen Mire, Sweden - C.B.S.T25 | ecosystem: Environmental > Terrestrial > Soil > Wetlands > Peat | place: Sweden: Norrbotten County, Stordalen Mire...
AGCAGAGGCCACACGCTGGTGAACTTGCGACGCAACGAGCTCTCGCCATTACTCATGCCGAGGCAAGTATATCTCTATGAGCGCTTTAGTTGATATCTTTATTTATGAACAGAGCCTTACGGCCCAGCGAACATTGTCGACGTTCTTTTCAAATTCAAACTCGGGCGCCTGCACGCCGATGACAACCAATCCCTGGTTCTTGTATTTCGCGGCCCACGCGCGCAGATAAGGAAGCACCCGAATGGAGTTGATACAGGTAAAGGTCCAGAAATTGACGAGGACGACCCTTCCGCGCAGGCTGCGTGCTGTCAAGGGCTGCGAATTGAGCCATCCTGTTGCACCGCTGAGCGGCGGAAACCCACCCTCCGAGGGCAATCGAATCGCCGCGGGAGACTCTGCGTGCGCGCATCCTGTCACGCCGAGCCATGCAGCAGCAATCGTCATTGCCGCATTGCCAAGAAAGCGGCGCCGATTCAAGCTGGTTTCGACTAACATCTATTCTCGCTCCACATTTCTTAGGGCCGCTGTCACGCTGTCTACTTTTGCGTTCTCATGAACTCACTTATAAGCGATGCAATCTCGTCTGCCTTGGTGTCGAGCGCAAAGTGTCCTGCGTCGAGCACGTGCACCTGCGCCTTCGGCACGTCTTTGCGATATCGCTCCGGCTCTCCCGGATCAAATGACAAATCGTGCTTGCCCCAGATCACCAGCAGGCTCGGCTGCATCTTCTGCATCCATGCTTTCCACTTCGGATAATTCTCGACGTTTGTGCGGTAATCGTAGAACAGATCGCTTTGAATCTGCGCCTGCCCCGGCGAGTTCAGAAATGCATACTCATCCGTCCAGAGATCCGGGTCATACAGATCGGCGTTTGGATCGTCCCCAACATGCCGCGTTTTCGTCGCCGCCATTGACAACAGATTCTTGCGCAGAGCTTCTTCGTTCGCCTGACGGTCTGCCCAGAACGCTCGCCTGGTTGCCCAGTTCGCACCGAGGCCTTCATTGTGGGCCACCGCATCCTGCACGATGAGCGCTTGCACTCGCTCTGGGTGGGCCAAGGCCATACGAAAGCCAACCGGACCACCGTAGTCCTGCATGTACAGCGTGTAGCGCGACAAGCCCAAAGTTTGGGTGAAATCATTCATCACGGAAGCGATGTGGTCGAAGGTGTAAGCGAACTCCCTCGGGTCAGGCCAATCGCTATGCCCGAAGCCAGGATAATCCGGTGCAATCAGGTGATAGCTGTCCGCAAGCCGGGTCAGCAGCGGCTGAAACATTCGCGACGACGACGGAAGACCATGCAGCAAGAGAATGACGGGTGCATCTTTCGGTCCAGCTTCTCTATAGAAGATGGAGAGCCCGTCGACCTTGCCTGTGCGATAAAAGACCGGTTGTTCCATTGCGTTGTCCCTTCTCTGGGCATTTATGCCGAGTGCCGCCGCGAGTAATAGTGCCAAGGCTGCAATGCCCGCTAGGATCCGGTATGTCGATCTCGCGGTGTTCATACATCCCCCGATCTACCTGGCGACTTCAAAGATCACTTCGAGTTCGACTGGCATTCCCAGCGGCAGACTGGCAACACCTATCACCAGCCGCACCGCCATCTTGTCGGCGCCAAACACATCACGAAACAGATCCGATGCCGCATCCGCAACCCGCGGCTGGTCAAAGAAATCTCCCGACGTCGCCATGAATACGCCCAGTCGAACCACGCGCGTCACGCGATCGATCGATCGATCCCAAATGCCCCTTGGCCGCTGCCAGTGCGCCCAAAGCCGCCGTGCGCACCGCATCGCGCCCTCTCTCGGCATCCAGTTCCCTTCCCAGCCGGCCAAGATACTTCGGCTTGTGATCCGCAACCGGGAGCATGCCGCTCAGGAAGAGTAGATTGCCTGTCTGCAGTGCCTCGACGTAACTACCGAACGGCGTTGGGACAGCAGGAAGCTGAATGCCAAGGTCCTGCAGCCGGCGCTCTGCGCTGCGAGGCTGCGAGCCTCCATCGGCTACCATCGGCCCACATGCGCACCGTCGTCCACGTGCAGCACCTCCCCGGTTACGTGACTGGCTTCCGCCAGATAAACTACGGCGTCGGCGATGTCCTTCGGCTCGGAGATTGTGCCCATCGGCGAGCGTGCCTTCAGGTTTCCCTTGTGCAGAGGCGTGTCCACAACGCCCGGCGCGACCGCGTTGAAGCGAATCTTCTCTTTCGCGTATTCGTTCGCGAGACTCAGTGTGATCGCATCAATGCCGCCCTTGGTCATCATCGGAACCGACGCCGGAACCCCGGCGATGGGGTTATCGGCCAGCGATGCGCTAATGCTGGTCACGCTACCGCCCATGCTTTGAGCTAGCATCTGCCGCACGGCCAACTGCGTGATGAACACGAACCCATCTAGATTCGTGGCGACGAAGGCGCGAAGTTCCTCGGCGGTGTACTCCGTGAATGGTTTCGAAGAATAGATGCCCGCGTTGTTCACCACATGGTCGATTGAGCCGAACCTCTCGATTGCCGATTTCGCCACCACCTCTGCAGTCGTGGCGAGGCTGATATCTCCATCTACCAAAGCGAGATTGGGAGAGGGAGGGTATACCGCCTTCGAAATGCTTCGCGAGGTTGCCACCACGTTATAAACGATGGCGGCGCCGATGCCTTGCGAGGCGCCAGTGACGATGACCGTCTTCCCACTTGCCATAAGTGACCTCCACTTGTCCCAGATAAACCCACAGAAGCGTATCCCTGCGTCCTTGACCCGGTACAAACAATATCCCATTCCTCAGTTTGCATCTGAATGGATTCTCCTGGCCCCTAGAAGATTTCGAACATTGCAATGGGCATGTTGCCTGCATCGAGATGCCCGGCGAAGCGCCGCCCAATCATCGGTGCCCTCGGGCATACAACCAGAGATGTCATTGTTGCAGCAATTTATGCAGACGCAATATGAGACGAAGGTATTGATCGATACCTTCGTGCTAGTCTGATGGACCGCACTCTTAACGAAGATGAAGTTACGGAGCACGGTGCCGGCTGAAGCTTACCTGGCCAGACGCAGAGGGGATCCAGCGGGCCGCGTCAGGCGGAGACGTGTCGCAATGCTCACCAATTCTGCGAGGGATTCAACTTTCATCTTTCGCATCATGCTGCCGCGATGTGCCTTGACTGTAATCTCGCTGATCCCGAGTTCGCTGCCAACCTGTTTGTTTGGCAAGCCTGCCACCACTAATGCCATCACTTCGCGTTCACGGGCGCTGAGGCACGAGTACCTGGCTTTCAGAGCCAGGATCTCTGTGGAGCGGTCAAGTAATGCCTTGCTGCGTATTAAGGCATGGCGAATGGCATTCAGCAGAATGTCGTCACTGAACGGCTTTGTCAGGAACTCTTGAGCTCCCGCCTTCATCGCCTGCACGGTTATAGGAATATCTCCGTGGCCTGTGATGAAGATAATGGGCATCTCATGCCGTTCAACTGCGACAAGTTTCTGGAGATCGAGACCGTTGAGCCCGGGAAGAGAAATGTCCAGCACCAAGCAACTTGGAACAGTTACGGGCGGGCGGGCGAGAAACTCCTGCGCGGAAGCGAACGTTTCCACAGCAAAGCCCTCGTGGCGAAGCAAGAGTTCGAGCGATTCGCGAACAGAGATTTCGTCGTCGACGACGAGAACAATTGACGGGCTCTCTGGCATGGGCAAAGCCTCACTGCAAAATCAGGTGCACCGGCATGAGCCATTGTATATCTGCGACATAGTTCCACATACGACGATCATTCGATTTGAAACGCGGAATTCAGCGCCCCGAGAATGGCAGCATCGCTGAACGGCTTGATCAAACACGCGATCGCACCCTGTTCGATAAGCTGCGACCGTAACATCTCATCTCGATGACCGGTGATGAAAATAATCGGAATCGCGATCTTGCGAAGCTTCAATTCTTCTTGGAGAGCGGGTCCTGACATTCCCGGCATGGCAACGTCGAGGATCAGGCACGTGCTTCGCGTGATCCCATCCGTCGCAAGGAACTCCTCAGCAGAAGAGAATGCCTGAGATGCAAAACCGAACTCCTTGAGCAGGTCTGGCAGCGATTCACGGACCGATTCATCGTCGTCAACGATTGATATAAGTGAGCCTGGATTCATGATGGTTATCTCAGTCCGCACCTAACAGGCAATTTCCCAAACTTGGAGAACCGTGCGCTTCTTCCAGCGCCGATTGGCAAAGTCCCATGCTACTGCCCGAAGCGCCGCTCACGACGCTCACGACTATACATCAACAATGCGACTGAGTTCGTCTCCATGGAGCCCCTTAGTGGCGAGACCACACAAGAGCATCATCCGTCGTGTTGCCGCCCGCGTCCATTGTACTTAGGTATTGGTCACCGGCCGCTAGCACATTCATCCAAGTCGTTCCTCCTAATCTTGTGGTGATGTAGTCATTCGGAATGGAGGATGCGAATGCGCGTTCTGCTCGTTGCTTCGCTCTTACACAAATGCGGCCGCGATGGGACTCAGTCATCGAACGGTTGAGGGCGAGCGTCACCGCAAGCCGAATTCGTACGAAAGTATTGATCGATACTTTCGTCCAATGGCTTCGCGCCGGCGCTTCTGCGACATTGACTGATTTGTGGCTGGTTGGGTTCGCACGAAACGAGTGCATCCCCGGAACAGAACTCTTCAACTGGCGGTCTGTGAGTCTGTCTGCGTGAGTGAAATTCGCAAGCCGGGTGATCGCCTCCCAGCTTTCAGGCCCATGCTTCTGATTGCCTTGTGGCGTTCTGGATGTCCGCTCTCCATGGTGTCCGATTGAATCGCCCTCTCATGGTGCCTCTCGAGGGCGCGACCCGTGCTGGCAAGGAATTGAGAATGCGAAGGTGGCACCTGGTCCATCGTTCGCCGTCGCCCACAACCGTCCGTGATTGGCTTCAATAATCGAACGACTCACAGAGAGCCCGAGCCCCATACCATCTGACTTTGTCGTGTAGAACGATTCGAACATTGTGTCAGCGACTTCGGGAGCAAAGCCGATGCCAGAATCTTGAACATAAAGACACACATTATCGCCTTCCGAGTCTGTTCTAAGTACGATTTGCCGTGGTCGATCCTCGATACCGCTCATTGAGTCGGACGCGTTGCGGAGGAGATTAAGAATGACCTGCTGAAGTTGAACTCGGTCCCCGTGAACAGTCGGCAGATGATCGCTGAATTCATGTTTCAGAATTACGTTGTTTCTCTGTAGTTCGCCGGACAGCAGTGCGATGACCTCGCGAGCCGCTTCGCTGAGGTCGATTGGCTCGACGTCGATTTGCTTCTTGCTGAAGAGCGTCCGCAGTCGAGCGATCACCTCTGACGCGCGATAGGCATCGCGAATCGTCCTTTGCGCGGTCTCCCGCGCACCATCAATATTCGGAGGGTCGCTCTTTAACATGCGAAGACAAGTACTCGCATTGGTGACGATTCCCGATAGGGGCTGGTTAACCTCATGTGCGATCGAAGCAGTCAGTAGCCCGACGGTCGTGACTCTCATCATTCTTGCGAGTTCCGCCTGAGTGTCGCGCAATTCCTCTTGCGCCTGCTTCCAGTCGTGCATGGTTTCGGCAAGCTCTCTTGTCCGTTCCGCGACTCGTCGATCGAGTTCACTCGAAACCCGCTTCTGCTCATTCAGGCGAAGTGCCTGCTGCAACCCGATTGCCGCCTGATTCGCAGCCACGCTAAGCACCAAGCTCTCGGTTTGCTCCGGAAAACCTGCCCTTTGGGACCCCGCCAAGATGAGTCCGAGCTCGCCTTCTATTCCCATTTTTACGGGGAAGACCGAAACCTCCCGACCTCCAACATGTCTAAGTACTTCTTCGGTCCCCTGCTGCGGATCTTGCCCAAACAAACAATTCAGAGCTCGCTCAATCTCCTGCGGGCTACTGTTCGTCCCGAAGGGTGGAGCAGTCCTAAGCGCGTCGATGGGTACTCCGTGGGAGTTGAGTCGTACCCGCGCATAGAGGAAGTCGAGATCGAGTATCCCCATGAGGGCATCGAGTAACGTATCGAGGATTCGACTCGGTTCGCTGACACTCCAGACGGCGGGGAGTGCAAGGACGCTGACCAAGTCGTTCATGCAGCGTTGCAGCCGTTTGACTTCAGTCGTATGATCCGTTAGTTGCTGCTGCATACTGGTCCGCCGCTATTGGGGATTCGCTTGTCCAGACCGCCGTGCACGGAATTCACCAAGAAACTCTTCAGGAGGCGTGAAGAAGGGGTTGTGTTGGAGATGCCCCCCAATAATCACCATCGGGTGTGTCCGCATGATGTCGATCACGGCATCCCCACTGAGCTGCGCGAGATGGTAGGTGCAGATAACGGCGTCGTCGTATCGCCGCCAAACATCGTTCACGCGTGATTCAAACTCGATCACATCCTGGATCCGAGATCGATCTCCCGACGCCCAATCCATCCTGCAAGCGATGCGACTCCGTTGGAATCCTTCCACGCTCCTGGCCGAAGCCGCCATCTCTTCGAATGCCGCAAGCATCCGTGTTTGATCGAAATGTCCATCTCGTAGATAGACTTCGGTATTGATTCGGATCTGAAGCTGTCCGTTTTGCTCATGAGCGGTTGAGTCGATGCCGGCCTCAGTGAGCCGCTGCAGATGATCCTGGCGTGCCTCGGGATTGATAACGTGTACGGCCTTGTCTCCACAGGACAGACCTTCCCGGATGAAGGGGAGCAATACACGGTACTCTTCGTCGTCGTTCGTAAAAAAAGCGCAGACGTGGCGCACTTCGCCGAGTTGAGAGCCCGCCAGAGTAATTGGCTGCAGAGCTCGTTTCATTTGCAATTCCTCCCACTAGAAGTCGTTTCGCGAACGGCGAGGATTACCGGTGCAGGCGAGCTTCGCTGCACAAATGCCCGATCCGTCAGCGATTTCATCGCCAAAGAACGGGACAACGATCGAATGTCAGGCACTGCGGGGATCGGGGGCCATGGTATCTTACGCGAAAACGCGTGCGGGACGTACGTGCGTAAGATCTGAATAATCTTATAACGGAGACCGGCTTCGTCAAATAAAAAACTCCCGACCCCCTTGGACTCAGGCGCAAGTGCGTATCTCGATGTGACGGCAGCTACGAACGACATACGGAATACTGACGGGGGCGTCTTGGCTTTGCCGCCAGCGGCACATTACGCGGTATTGCCGCTGCAGATCTCTCGGGCATATAGAAATTGATGTGCACAAGACCTCGATTATTGCTGGTGTTGCACGTTATATCAATAGAATGTGTGGGTTGGGTGCTGCGCTCGTGCATGGTGAACTCAAACGCGCAATGGCTCGATGTTCCTTGCCGCCCGGGTATGGCAAGCCGCATTTGGATCGTGCAGTTTCGGAACGCTGGGCCCGTAGGTAAATGGGCTAAGCCAAGTGCCTCACCTCATTGGTCGGCTGCGCGCCACGGAAATCTCCCCAACCTCAGATCCTCAGGGCCGCGTCACGAGATTTGCTGAACCCATTGCCTCCGCCATTCCGGTGCCTCGAAGGGGTCCGCGAAGTACTGTGTCTCGTGTACAACCTTGCCGTTGCGGAACTCCATAATGCTCACTGTGAATGCTGGCCGTCCTTGGTAGATGATTGTGTATTCCGTGATCCACAGATCACCTTTCCCGAGAATCCGCCTAACGTCAAAACCTGACGGCTTGCCAGGATGATGGCTTCGCAGTGCTTGCAAATTGCTTCGGCCGAGGATTCGCTCGCCCGACTGGGGATAGTCACAAATGGCATTGTCATCGTAGATATCGCGTTCCGCGTTCGCGTCGCCGACTGCCGATGCGTGCCAGTGCGCATTCAGGGCTTCGCGTATTTGATCCTCTTCCATGGACTGCTCCAATTCTGGATCGGCGCCCATAATCATCTACCTTGTGCGATGAAACCGGGGACCCCCGTTTTTACAACATTATTGAGTCTCTGCCTGGTCTGAATGCGATTGATTTCATTGAACGCATCTTGTGGGAGAGCTGTGATGTCAAAGTTTTCCCGTGCGCGAGCCGCGGTTTTGGGCGTTGTCAGCAAAGCCGTGCCACGCTGGACCGCCCATGCCAGCAGCACCTGCGCCGGAGTCTTTCCAACTCGTGTGGCGATTGCGGAGATGACGGGATCGTCGAGCAGCCCCGGCTTCATTCCATGACCCAATGGAGCAAACGCTAACAGCACAACGCCTTTGTCTTTGCAGAATTCCAGGAGTTCCGTTTCCGGCAGATACGGATGGGATTCTACCTGGACCACGCCCGGCTTGATTCTTGCGGACTCATAGATAGGCAACAGTTCGTTCAAGCCGATGTCGGACAGTCCGATGGCCCGGCACCTGCCGCGGTCCACGAGACTTTCCATTGCTCTCCACGTGTCGAGCAAAGTCACTCCATTGTCGTAGAGGACGTTGCCATTTTGATCTCGCGGGTCCTGGTCGTCTCCCGGTCGAAATGCATAGGGCGTATGAATAAGGTAGAGATCCAGATACTCGATCCTGAGTCTTTGGAGACTCGCATCGAAAGCCGGCTCTACGCGTTCGGGCCGATGATTCGTGTTCCATAATTTTGTGGTGATGAAAGCGTCTTCGCGCGCGATCCCCTCAGCAGCGAACCCTGCCTCTAGCGCCTCCCCCACTTCGCGCTCATTCCGGTATCGCTCAGCGCAATCGAAGTGTCGAAATCCGGCGTTCAGCGCGTCTCTCGTCGCAGTAATCGTCACCGCGGGGTCGGGAATGAGAGTGCCAAAGCCGAGTGCGGGCATCCAGCCAACTCCATTGTTAAGCGGCATTTTCGTCAGCCGCAAATCGGTAGATTCAATCATGATTAGCCTCCGAGCCACCGTCCATCCATTGGTGGATCTCTTCTCGTACGCTTTGCGGTTCCTTTGAGGATGAGGTAATCATCCCCGAAGTTGATAGCGACGCGTATACAGCTTTCTTCGCCGCGAACCAATCGATGTCCTGTGAGCCGACCTGGGATCCCCTTTCTACCCAAAGCTTGTACGCCAATCGGCAGTGCCTCGCTCAACATGAACTCCATGGAGAAATACGCGATCGTCGACCCGCCCGAACGCGGATGCGCCTTTTGATACCACGCTACCGACTTTTCAGCAAGGGTCTTCTCGCTGCGGAGGTCAGACAAGAGCTTTTGAAATCGGGGTCAGAAGTTAAAGTGTGCAGTGTTTCCCGAGATACGGTTTGCAATAAGACCCAAGGATTCTGGGTTAGTTCCCAAAGTTCGGGATCGAGTTGCTCCCAGAGCTGATCCGCTGGGTGATTGAACGACCATCGAAGGTCCAAGGCCAAGTCGACAAGAGCATCTGAAATGGCCGCATCGAAATGACGATCAAAAATCGTCGTGCCACTCATAGGTAAACTCCACTCACGGGTTGTTGGCTCCGGATGGCCGGGCGCTGCGAACCAGCGCTTCTGAAACATGCGTCGCTGATTCAGCCAGTGACATGCTTTCCCATCCTCATGTGTCATAGCCTGCGAGTTTCACTCCAACGGTGACTGCGTGGTGCCTGTGCTATTTCTTCCGGTCAATCGAGGCATCTTCCGTACTGGCCCGCTTGTTCCACCCGTGGAAACGCGAGAAGTCATTCGCATTCCATGCATCGCGGAGTCCAGGAGCACTCAGATCCCAGTCGCGGCGAATTTCACTCGTGACGGCGCGCAGATCGCTCCACAGATCGGCGACCGAGGGACGTCCCCAGAACCAGTAGCCGTTATAGATCTTGTAAATCACGAGGCCCGGCTTGAGAACGAGCGTATGCGGGATCATCGGATTGTGCTCCGGATCGGTGTACTCCTGGATGTCCAGATCCTTCTGAATAAGTCGGCCGGGGTCCGAAAGGAATGTCCACTGAGCCCCGACGGACGCACGGAATTCCTGAAGGGTATGGTGATCGTCGGTGGCGATCGTGGCGATCTGAGTGTACGCCACCGCGATCTTCGGGTAGAATGCCGCAAGTTCCAAATGCTGCTGGTGCTCCTTTGGGCAATAGTGGCCGCGCGCGAGCGTGAGGATCAGTGGATCGTCGCCCTGGAGTTCGCTCAGCTTGCGCACCATGCCCGTGTGATCGGGCAGCTCGTAGTCGGGGAAAATGCCTCCGGGCACGATATCAGAACGCATGATTCGACTCCTCCCATTTTCTCAAATATCAAGAGTGACAGCCGCGTTTGCGCTCAAGCCATTGAACTGGGCAGCAACAACCATCACCTTCGCCGGCACCCTAAACGCCGGCGACTATCATTGACCTCTTCAGACTTCGATCGTTTCCGATTACGTCTCTCTCAGCCCGCGGTTCGCATCACGTCCTTTTCTCGATCTTCAGAGTGGTCGTTGCATTTCCCTTCTACACAAATGGCTCCAGCATACCGAGAATGGTCGGTAGATATTCCGAGACGGTCGGATGAATATGCATTGCGCGTCGGATGACCGTGTAGGTCGCCTTGGCATACATGATGTCCAGCAGATCGTGAATCACTTCATCGCCACCGACTCCAAGAATCGCAGCACCGAGAATCATTTTTGTTTCTGCATCGACGCAGATCTTGATGAAACCTTGTGCCTCACCTTTTTCGTAGGCCCGGCTTACTTTGCTCATTGGATATTTCACAGCGAGCGCCCGGAGGCCGGATTGTCGTATCTCCGCATCCGTCATGCCGCATCGTCCGAGCGGCGGATCAATGTATAGAGCGTAAGCCATGATGCGGTCGGAAACGCGGCGATGGTCGTCGTTGAAAAGATTGTCCGCAACGATCTCGTAGTCGTTATAGGATGTATGCGTGAAGCCGCCGCGGCCGTTGCAGTCCCCCAGTGCCCAGATGCCGGGCACGTTCGTTTGCAGTTGATCATCAACGATGATGAAGCCGCGGTGGTCGATTGCGACCCCCGCCTGCTCAAGTCCAAGATCGCTCGTGTTGGGAGTGCGCCCCACGGCCATAAGAATATGAGTTCCCACTATTTCTGGCGGACCTTCTTCGCATGTGATGCCGACCGCGACACCGCCATCGCGTTTCGCCAGCGATATGCATTTCGCGTTCAGCCGAATGTGTATGCCCTCAGCCTCCAGGATTTCGCGCACCGCTTGGGAAATGTCTTCGTCCTCCCGTCCAATCAAGCGCGCCCCCATTTCCACAATCGTGACTTCGCTCCCGAAACGGCGGTAGATCTGGGCGAACTCCAGCCCAATATAGCTTCCGCCGACGATGATGAAATGCTTGGGTAAAAACTCGATATTCATCATGGATGAGTTGTTGAGAAATGGGACGTCGTGAATCCCCGGCATTTCTGGAATTGAAGCGCGTCCGCCCACATTGATAAAGATCTTGTCGGCTTCGAGAACTTCATCGTTGACCAAGACGGAGTGCGACGACTGAAAGCGTGCATGACCCTGAATGACCGTACAATCCGCCAGTCCTCGGAGCCACTCCTCTACCCCCTTGTTTGACCTCGCGGAGGCTGCATCCTTGCGGGCTTTGATTCGCTTCATATCGGTGCGTACATCACCAACGGAGAAACCATATTCCGCCCCTCGGCCTGCAACATGGATCGCATAGGCGCTTGCCACCAATGTCTTTGTCGGGATGCATCCTGTGTTTACGCATGTGCCGCCAAACTTATGTCGCTCGATAATAGCGACAGTTTTGCCCGCACCTGCAAACCGCGCGGCCAGGGACGGGCCCGCCTGGCCTGTCCCGATGATGATCGCGTCGAAGTGCTTCATCGTAGTGGTCACCGTGCCCCCTCTATGCGGATCTTGCCATCTATGGCAGCCTCTTCGGGAGTCTTGCCGTCCTGACGCGCGACAATGTAGGCGGCGTACCAACCAGACCAGTGGTGCTTCGGAGCGGTAGATTCATATTCGCCGTGGTGCTTCTCAGCCTCTTGCAAGAGTTCGGTCAGCGTCGCTCCATCCAGATTGCTGAGCCCTCGGCCGGGGAGTCGAGTTGTGACTTCCTGAAACAGCCATCCATTGCCGTCGGGATCACGAAACGTGGCGAACGAGCCGTACGAGGCACGATCTGGTGCTGGCCCGCTGACGCGACCACTGCCCTCGATCTGGAACTGAGCCCCTGGCGTTCTGGGGTGAAATACCTCGCTCACCTCGATACCGCGTGCGACAAGATCCTTCCGTGCTGCCTCAACGTCGGAGACGATCAGGTAGAGTCCCTGGGCCGAGCCCGGCAATGAGTGAGTTATCTTCGTGCCAAACAGAATCGAGCACCCGGAACCAGGCGGCGTGAGCTGAACAACCCGGAACCCGTTGTCGAACGGGAAGTCGGCGTCCAACCGCCATCCCAGCTTGGTGTAGAACTGCTTCGAGCGGTCAACATCTGCGACCGGAATGACGGCCACCTCGAACTTCATATCTAATCTCTTGACGCTGGCGCCGCTGATCGGCACACTGTTCGGAGATGGACTCAAAGTTGCCATATGTCCTCCTTGTTCGTCATTCAACTCGCGGTTATGAGTCTTGAGTACTCCTGCCAACTTCTTCGGCTAGGCCGCGGCGAACTGCTGCCCGCTGTTGATGCGGTAGGTTGCGCCCGTAGCAATTCCCTGGGCCGGTTGATGTGAGAGACAGCGATTCCCGTTGTCGCGATTGCTCCGGTCGGCCCAGCTTTGATTAGGCCAGAATAACGGCGACAAATCTATTGGACTTACGTATCGATTTCCGTCAAAATCGGGATTGGAGTTGTGGACACAGGGTGGCGCCGACTCTGCTCCGCGGGCCAAACCAAGGAATCGCCAATACCATCGCCCAATTGATTCGGCGGAGCGCCCCGGGCAGGAGAACGTAGTACTTTTCAGCCGTTTGAGTGCTTTCGGCGCGGGATCTACAGCATAGGCATACCGAAAGACAGCATCGTAAGCTACGAAGGAGCCATCAAGGCCGGCGAGTAGCTAGTGGGTGTAATAGTTCTGATCTCGTCGTGAGGCTCCGCCGATGTCTTTGTGAATGAGGGATGCCCTAAAACCCGTAGTTCTTTTTCCGCAGGGCATTCTTGTATGCGTCGCGGGCCTTCTTTGCGGTCAGTTCGGCATCGTGGAGTTTGAAGCCGGCGTCATCCCACTTTTCCATCTGCACCATGGAGTGATCTTCTGTGGCGAGCGATTCCTCGGCGCGAATTGCTCTTACCCAGGCATCAACAGCCTGCCTGTAGGAGCCAAGCAACTGGTCAAAGTCCAAGTCCAAATTGTCCATGATTGCGAACGTAGAATTGATTCGGTGCTGCGTCAATCGGGGTTGGCCACTTTTCACAAAAGTTTAACGAATCTGCCAGGGAGGCTAATTGAATGCATAAAAGGACTTGCTCTGAATTTCAGCGTTTCCCGAATTGCCCGCTCTTTTGCCGATGCACCGACCACGAAGGTGTAGACCGATACCTTCGTCCTATAGATTCCTTACCCCGACTTCTGGCTTAATTACTGACGGGGCGAGCGTAGGTATTCGTGGGCGCGACCAATCGCGATCTTCTTCATTGAACCGTTGATAGGCACGTGGTCTTCTACGTCGGAGATGAATCATGAAAGCAATCGTTGTCCGCGAATATGGCGGTCCGGAGGTACTGAAGTTCGAGGAGTACCCTGACCCGGTTCCCGGTCGGGGCGAGGTTCTGGTGCGGATCGCCGCTGCGAGCGTGAATCCAATCGACTTCAAGCGGCGTGCCGGTTTAACGAAGGACTTTTATCCCATGCAGTTCCCGAGTCTCATAGGAGTTGATATGGCGGGGACTGTGGTGAGCGTTGGACCGGGAGTTGAAGCCTTTGGTGCTGGCAACCGGGTGTTTGCGATGGCGGACAACACATATGCCGAACTTTGCGTGGTGAAAGCAGACGTTCTAGCGGATATTCCCGAGGGCCTTGAGTTGATTCCGGCGGCGGCGTTGCCGCTGGTGACGACAACCGGCAACCAGTTGCTCTCAGCAACGGGAATCAAAGCGGGCCAGACGGTCATGGTTGTGGGCGCAGTCGGAAATGTCGGACGATCCGCAGTATTCACAGCGAAGGGTCGTGGGGCGACTGTGATCGCAGGCGTTTTAAAGAGGCAGACGGATGAGGCGAAGGCAGTTGGCGCTGATCAGGTGGTCGCAACCGACGACGAGAGCGCAATCGCGAGTCTTCCGCTGCTCGACGCGGTAGCGGACACGGTCGGCGGAAGCACGGCCGCGAAACTTATCGCCAAGGTCAAGACGGGCGGGGTGTTTGCTTCGGTTGCCGGCGAGCCGCAGAACGCCGCGGAGTACCCATCCGTAAAGACAGTGTTTGTCTTCTCGCATTTCGACAGGGGCACGCTTCAATTCATGGCCGAAGCGGTGCGGGACGGCAAACTGGTAATCCCCATCAGTCTGAAATTGCCGCTGAGAAAGGCAGCCGCGGCTCAAGCAGCGGCAGAAAAGGGTGGAATCGGAAAGATCCTGCTGGTGCCTTGACAGTTTTTGGTTTGCATTGAAGAAGCAGACTCAGGCCCGCCGATACCGCAAATACAGATACGCAGCGTGTTCCTTGATGCTGACCATCTGAAACAAGGGTGCGGAATCAGGCACAAACTGGACCCCTTGCACGATCGCCGGCCGAGTTACATCGCGCTCACGGCCCGCTATCTGCGGCGACAGAGTCAGAAAGAGTTCGTCTACCGCATCCGCCGCGAGAAATTGCCCAAACAGTGTATGCCCGCCCTCGTGGAGGAGCGTCTTTACCCCGAACTGCGACTGCAGCAACTGCAGGATCGCCTGCGGAGCGATGGTGCAGTTCTTCGAATCCAATGCATGCACTTCAACGAAGTCCAGAGTCGCAGCGCCCCGACGGGTGAGCTCATCTCTGCCAGCCGAGGTTGTGATAACTACGGTGCGCATAGCTGGTGTTCGGAAAATCGCTCTCTTCAATTCCAGTTGGCCGCTACCACTCACGATCGCGAGCAGGGGAACTTCCGGCTTATGCAGTGTATTCACTCGGTATTCCGCATAGAAACGCTTCGCATCGGGATAGGTGTATTCGGGAGTCCAAAGGCTATTCGCGCTTAGGTCGTGTAGCGTTGCAGCGCCGATCAGCACCGCATCTGCAGAAGCCCGCATCAGGCCCATGATGAACCCGTCCGCAGGATTCGAACCACTGATCGTCGAGCCCCCAGAATTGCCTTTGATCTCGTAGCTGACGACCCCGTCAAGAGTGGAGACAAAATTCGCAATGACAAACGGGCGCGCCGCGCCTGGTGTGTGAATGTGCAGATCCCCGTCATACAGCTCTCGCAATTCCTGCGGGAGAGCTGATTCGGCGTGTTGCTTGTCACAATCAATCAGAGTCCGCACAAGCCGCATTCGCTGTCCTTCTGGAAGCCGCGGGGAGGGAGAAGCAACCCGGCCCGAGCATTAACCGCTGCACTTCGACTGGAACCAAGCATAGCGACGCGGTTCGTGGAAACGATCGGCGTCCCCGATTCTCATGCCACTGAAAGCGACTTCTTCTTCGCTTCGAGTGCAGGTAGTAGAAGTTTCAAAAGCGCTTCGTCCGAGAACGGGTTCTGACCTGAGATCAACTCGCGATCGTGAAGGACGTAGCTCGTCCATGGAGCGCGCACGCTTACGTCACCGCCCGCCGCACGCAAGGCGAAGTCCGGGTAGAAGAGAACCTTACCACCAATCTCAAGCGGCTCCCGCTGCTGCTCTTCTGCAGTCGAAAAGATGGTCATCTTATATCCGGCGTAGATCCATCCTTGAGCCTTGGCGTGTGCTCCAGCGGCATCGCCCGCTGCCAGCGCTGCCACCACCTCCTTCGAATTCGGGAGAGCCGAGAGAAGTGAAATCGGACCATGGCAGAGCACTGCCGTGGGTTTGGATGTTTGGTGAAAGTGTCTCATCACTGTGCCGGCATCGGGATCGTCGAGAAGATCGATCATCGGGCCATGGCCGCCGGGAACGAAAACAGCGTCATATTGATCCAGGCCCGATGCGATGACATCCGAGATGCGATTTGGATTTTTGAGCCCAGTCAGGCTGTCGCGGAATTTCAAATAGTCCTGGAGTCTGGCCTCGTCCCCGCCGAAGAAATCGGGGACGGCGGAATTGACATCCAGTTGCGGCGTGTTGCCTTTGGGGTTGGCGAAAGTGATTTCGTAGCCTTCCTTCATCAGGGCGCGAGTCGGAACCGTGAGTTCGTTGAGATAGTAACCGGCGCCGGCATAAACCTTGCCATCCTTCAACGGCAAGCCGTGGCCGCTTGAGACCAGCACGAGGACTTTTCCTTTGGTTGGCATTGTGTTCTCCTCTTTGAAATAGAGTCTGTTCTGCTGAATATGAGCTAGCTCACCGCCCGCGGCTGCCGCCAAAGTGCGCAAAGACCAGCTACCGCGGTAGGTGTGGGTTATACCTCCGGGAATCCGAACATCAACCACGACTGATTGGCTACCCAATCCGGATAAAGCGCTGTCATCTGATCGAATAGGTCACGGTCGGACGTCGCGGTTTCGGTCCGTTTGTGCCGTCCATCTGGTACTCAGTGCTGGAACGAGTGACTGTTCCAAGCAGAATTGACCGAAGCGCGACGACGAACGTACCCAGCCGTACCAACAACAACGCATATTCTTGTGTCCCATTCGGACCGCGCGTTAACCGTAGGTGAGATCTGTGCTCTGTCCTACCTCGATAATGTAGCCGTCAGGATCGCGGATGTAGCAGCGGATCTCGCCGTATTTGGGGATCGGCTCCGTGAGGAACTCCGCTCCTCGACTTTGCCATGATTCATAGCAGGCTTGAATATCGGCCACGCGGAAATTCAGAAAGCTGTTGATGTGATTAGGGTCGGGGACACTGAGCGTTACCGTTGGCTTGTCGGGCGTTGGCCCGCCCCCGACGTTCAGAATCATCCAGATGTTCGCAAGCTGAAGGTACGCAGGTGCGTTGCCGTCGCCCAGGCTCAGAATGCGAGCGCCGAAGACCTTTTCGTAGTAGTGAGCAGATCGCTCGATGTCGGCAACGGTCAGAAAATGCGCGATGCTGATTCCCTCTCGCGGGGGCATCTCATAGGCCTTTTGGTCGACTCGTACGGCGTCCATTGGTGACTCCAATCTCGATACCGTGTCCGCCGGAGGTGAGGTACGGCGGTTGCGGCGCTCACAACAGCTCCTATCGGCGGCACCCTCATCAAACCAGAAGCGGCACAACGGGTCTATTGGACGAAGGTATCGACCAATACGAAAGTGCGAATTGGACACATCGCCCAAAAGTGGCGCACCCTATCCCACGTGCCTTCGAAGCCGGGGCACCACCAATACGATCGTCCAATTGCAGAGTTGGGCTGCCGCTTGAGAGAATCTATGGGCAACGGGTGTGAGGCCGGAACGCACGGTGCAGAGTTCGCGATCCACTTGTCAGGCTGACGGGAGACATCACGTCAAGAGTGAGGATGATTCGAAATGAAGAAAGGTCAGCGCGGAATCAACTCCGCTTCGAAGCCGAGCGGCAATGGGTGCATGGAATGCATGGCGTCGCCGGAAGGTTGGTGGTTTCATCTCCGCCGGTGCGCGGAGTGCGGGCACATCGGATGCTGCGACAGTTCCCCGAGCCAGCATGCATCCAAGCATGCCGCGGCAACGGGGCATTCGATCATTGCCAGCTTCGAGCCGGGTGAGGATTGGTTCTACGATTACGAGGAGCAGGCGATGATCGAGGGCGAGGGGTTGCTCCCGCCACATTCGCATCCCAAAAATCAGTCCGTACCCGGACCAGCGGGAAGAGTGCCGCACAACTGGGAATCGCTGCTGAACTAGGGTCAACTCGCATAACCGGGGTCGGGATGATCAACCCTACACCTCGACGAGGGCGCGATGCACAAGATGGATCGAGATCGCACCTTCGCCAACGGCGGACGCGACCCGTTTAACGTTTCCGGAACGGATGTCGCCAACTGCGAAAACTGCTGGCAAGCTCGTCTCGAGCATTTGCGGCGGCCGGTCAAGAGGCCACTTTCGCGGCGTGTCGGGCAGTATTGGATCCAGGTCCCGCCCGGTAAGAACGAAGCCCTGCTGATCAAGCGCGACACAGCCACGCAACCAATCACTGCGTGGCGACGCACCCGCCATCACGAAAACGTGCCGGATTTCTCGCGTCGACTTCTCCCCGGACGATCGGTCGAACCAGGTGACGCGCTCCAGGTGCGACTCGCCCTCTAATGACACAAGCTCGGTTTCCAAATGCAGTTCGATCACCGGATGCGTTGTAATCCTCTGTGTCAGATAGCGCGACATCGTCTCGGAAAGGGTTTTTCCGCGAACCAGCATATAGACTTTGTAGGCAGTCTCTGCGAGATAAACGGCCGCCTGGCCGGCCGAATTGCCGCCGCCGATGACGACGACCTCATCGCCCCCGCAGAGCTGCGATTCCATGAATGTGGCCGCGTAATAGATTCCATTTCCTTCGAACTTCTTTAGGTTAGCGACTTTCGGTGTGTTGTATTGTGCTCCTGCTGCGATGATGATGCTGCGAGCCTGGAGAATGTCGCCATTCTCCAGCGAGAGCCGATATGGCCTCTGATCGCATTGGAACTTGACCACACGCTCTCCCACCATCATCTGTGCGCCGAATTTTTCCGCCTGAACAACGCCGCGGCGCGTGAGTTCCAGACCGGAGACGCCCATGGGGAAGCCAAGGTAGTTCTCGATCTTCGAACTCGAGCCCGCCTGTCCACCGGGAAGGTCAGCTTCGATCACGACAGTCTCCAAGCCTTCAGAGGCTGCGTAAACCGCCGCTGCCAACCCGGCCGGACCAGCTCCCACGATGGCGACATCGAGAATGTGCGATTCATCGACTTTGCCCGAGAGTCCCAGGCATTGAGCCAACTGCTGCGTTGTAGGATTGCGCTGAACGGCCTTTCCGCTGCAAATTACAATTGGTATCTCATCGATCTCCACGTTAAAGCGATCAAGCAGTTCCTGAGCGGTTGTGTCACTGTCAAGGTCGACATATGCATGCGGCTGTCCGTTGCGGGTGAGAAACTCGCGCAAGCGCAATGTATCAGCCGAATGACGCGAGCCCAGAATCACGACGTTGCCCATGTCACCCGCAATAAGCGCCAGGCGCCGATGGATGAAAGCGCGCATGAAGATATCGCTAAGTTCGACATCTATCGCTATGAGCGAACGCAAGGCATTCGCGGTTACCTCAAGGAACTCTCCCGGCTCGGCGACCCGTCCGCGCGCCATAGAGCCGGCTCCGGAGATCAAGACCATGTCTCCCGAGAAATTTCCCGGACCATGGGTTGCAAATATGTGCTCGCCTGAGAGGCTCGTTATGACCATATCGAGCTTTCCTGAAAGCACAACAAAACAGGGTATTCCCAAATCCCCTGCCTCGAACAGTATCTCTCCGTCTTGAACTGTTCTCACGACGCCGTATGGCCGGACGCGGCCAATCTGCGCCGGCGTTAAAACCGGGAAAGCCTCGGGCGTGTTTATCGATGGCGGCATCGATGCGATCCCTCACATACCTTCTTGCCAATGGCCGATTTTGTTCCCATGATCATCTCTGCAATTTTATCCCAGCCGGGGTTTGTTAATTACGGCCCGCGAGACAAACCACCCGCGGCACCAAGCTTCCACCATTCAGCCAGAACCAAGCGGGCTGCGCAATTGGACGATGGTATTGCCTATACTTTCGTATCGACTGCAATCTCTCCGCGCTCGAGCACATCGTTCTATTTCATCCGGCTCGCCGCGAATACCGATTGGTGCGGGGGAAGATCCCAGCGGCACAATTGATACAAAAGTATAGGCAATACCATTGTCCAATTGTTTATCTTCCCCGCCTGTGGCCCAATCGCAACTACAAGAAAGCATTTTGCGAAGGGAGAACAACCGATGCCTGAGTTGGTGAGGAAGTCTGCGACACACGAACAGGAAGAACAGAACCTGGACACACGGGTTGAGGTGAAACGCCTTACCGGGCTTACGGTCTTTGTGATAGTCGTAATAATGCTGGCTGTCCTTGTCGCGGTAGCAGTTTACGCGCAGGGCAAGGAACCGCCGAACGCACAGGACAAGTACTCTCTCAAATCGCCCAGCGGAATCGCGTTTTCCGACTTCAGGGGCTATGAGGACTGGGCTGCCGTCTCTTCCGCCCGGCAAGACGAGATACTTAAGGTGATCGTCGCCAACGCGAGCATGATCACGGCGTACAAGGCCGGCGTTCCCCTTAACGGCCGGACTTTCCCGGACGGCTCCATGATCGTGAAGCTCCAGTGGAAGCAGAAGAAAAGCACGGAGGCTCAATTCGCGGTGGATGTGCCAGACGTCTTTACCCAGGCTTTCGTCATGGAAAAGGACAGCAAGAGATTTCCGAAAACCGGTGGCTGGGGTTACGCGGTGTTCAATTACGATGCCGTGTCGGGCAGGTTCACGGCCGACGCCAAAAGCCTTTCCGACTGCGGCAACGCTTGCCATACGGCCGTGAAGGCGAAGGACTACATCTTCCACCCGTACGAGATGCGTTGAGCCACGCCTAGCTGGAAGTATCGGCGAGAGGATTGGGGGATTGGTTGCGGCTTCCTTGCGTCGTCCGAGCCGGACTGTGAGCTTGCCATGTTATGGAGGAGTGATACCGATTCCAACATCCGCAGTTATAAGGCGCTCAAACAATGTCTTCAAATCTACAGACACTTTCGCGGGGCCTGCCTGACATCATCTCGACCTGCCTGAACGTAGTCTTCTGTGGAATCAATCCGGGAATGCGGTCGGCAGCAGTCGGACTCCCCTTCGCGAACCGAAGCAATCGCTTTTGGCGTGTCCTTCACCTCGCAGGCTTTACCCCGAGGCAACTTGAACCGGGAGAGGCACTCCAATTGCTTGACCGTGGTTGCGGGCTCACCTCTGCAGTTGGTCGACCGACAGCCAGCGCAACCGACCTCAATCGTGCCGATTACAGCGCTGCCCGTCCTGCTTTCGAGCGCAAAATCGCGAAGTTCAGGCCCAGATACCTGGCATTCCTGGGAAAGCCCGCGGTGTCGGTGTTTCTGAACCAGCGCAACATTTCGTGGGGATTACAGTCAATGCCAATCGGTGGAGCTGCGGTCTGGGTATTACCGAATCCGAGCGGCTTGAATTGCGCATTCACCATCGGCAAATTGACGGAAGCGTATAGAGAGCTATTCGAGGCCGCGGCCCTTCGCGCTCAATAAGCGAAGGGCGTTGTGGGATGTGCTGCGCATCAACTTCCTGCGACGGGTGTGGATTCCCCAAATATCGAATGTGGCTGGTCAATGGAGACGACCATGGATCGCCATCACGCTCAAGACGGAGCAGCGCTCGTCTCCAAAGCTGCTGTAACCACCTCCACAGGTACGCGTTCACAAGAAGAGCGTGTCTATTTCGCCTTGAGCAGTTCCTGCAGTATCACGGCTTCGTTGTGAAGCTGATCTTTTGCTCCATAGACTAACGTGACAGTGCCTTTCGCCGCCTCTTGTCTTAAGGCCGAGAGCTGTTCTTTGTCGCTTTTGAGTTCCCCCAGGTAGCGCGACCGGAACTCTGCCCACTTGTCCGGATCGTGGGCAAACCATTTTCGAAGTGCCGTGCTCGGCGCCACGTCCTTTAGCCAAAGATCGACCCTCGCCCTTTCCTTCGTGAGGCCTCGCGGCCAGAGCCGATCCACAAGAATCCGCGTTCCGTCTTCCCTGTCCGGCTCTTCGTAAGCCCGTTTGATCCGAATATTCGCCATCCGACTATTTTCCCGTGACCGCTCAAATCAAGCGCAGACAACCGCCTCCGGGGTCATCTTGAAATCGCGGCCTGCTCACTCACTGCCTATTTAGCCAGAAACGCGGAGACGAGTCTATTGGACAATGGTATCGATCGGTTCTTTTTTGTCTATCGGCGCAGTAATTCTCCTGTTTGGAATTGGATTATCCTGGTGTGGTCTCGCGCTCTCAATCACTTCCCTCATTGTCGCGCGCGGAGTTCAAGGAATAGGAGCAGCGCTTCTGGTTCCTGGAAGCTTGGCCATTATCAGCGCCTCTTAAGCTGGCAATGCCACGTTGGCAACTGTGCCGTCGATAAACGCCATGCTGGAAGCAAGAATCGTCGCAGTCAACACCCAAGGTCCCCTGCATGACTCACCTGCACCCGGGGAGGCGCTAACTGCCGATTCCCTACACGGAGACTTGATGGGCATCATCATTGCTGATCAATCCTGAGCTTCTCAGGACGGTTCGCTCACATCCTGCGTGGGCGTTACTGCATGGATCCACCGAGGGTCGCCTTCCCTTTCCAGCCTGTTTACGGAGCGATGTTCAGACGGTGGATTGAGTCGGGGTGGCCTGCAGGGATCATGCGATGGAGAATGGCTATGCTGACGACCACTTCGACTTCTTGGTCAGAGAAGCTACGTGCCCGCAGGCTCGGGCCGACGTCAGCCTCATATCGCCTATCGCAGTTTCAACGAGAGCTGGTTGTCCATTGTCAGTCTCTTCCTGCCAACCAACCTTCCTCGATCAGTAACATCAAGAATGTGCCGGTGCCGCTGTGATGGACTGTGCGGCGCTCCTTTTCTACGCGCGCCGCATGCCACTTCCCTTCGCGCTCAATTCGCGTTAGGATTTCCGCAATCTTCCGTGGAGATTTCTCATGCGCCTGCATTCAGCGGGATGGATCGTGCTTGTAGCCGCGCTTTCACCCGCGCTGGCCTTTGCCACCGGGCAAAAGCCGTGCGTGACCGCCGATCAAGCTACCAAACTCCTCAATAAGGAAGTGTGCATTTCGGCGCACATCTATGATGTCGTCCAATTGCCGGATGGAACGCGCTTCCTTGACGTGTGCACGCCCGACACGACGGACGACAAGTGCCGCTTCACCATCGTGAGCCTGTGGGAGGATCGCGATGAGGTGGGCGAACTGCGCAAATATCGCGACATGGACGTGGAGGTTCGCGGGATTGTGAGGCCCATGCACGGGCGCGCAGGGATAGTGCTGAGCCATGCCCGTCAGTTCTACGGCGGGCCACCCAAGTTCAAGCCCAACCCCAAGCTGATGCGCGGCTTCAGCGCCGATCAGAGCCGTCCGGCGGTGAACGACCCCAACCTGCGCTCGCAGGGCGCTGGTCGCGCTTTCATGAATACGCGGGATAAAGAGACGTTGCCGGTCAAGTAGGCCGGATACTACACTTGCACTTGCTTCCGGCTTAAGAGAAGCGGCAGAAGCCCGGGCCTGAACAGGCTGCGGAAAAAGGGTAAAGGTCAGCTGAGAAGCTCGAGGAATGTTCCTCCGGGGCTGAGGCCCGCATTGATTTTGCTGGCTTTATGCGGGGGTTGAACCCCCCGCCTCCCTCCGAGTGGAGCTTTTCCGCAGCCAGTGAAGGCCCCGGCAAGAATCTCGCTATTCCTGGGGCTGAAGCCCCAGGCTCCCTCCGGAATTAGCGATCTACAACTGCAGTCCTAGGTCCTCCGTGCGCTATTCCGCGCGTTGAAATTATTGCGGCTCCCCGAATACGCCTAGGACGCCGCGCCGCTCTCTTCCAGTGGCGGGGCGAATCGCGCCCCTGCGAAAAGCACCACGCTGGAGACGACCAGGGCAACGAGCGTGGCCCCCAGGGCAAGCCTCAAACTGTGGGAGCGGTCCGAGAGGTAGCCGATGATCTGCGGCGAGAAGGTGTCCCCGAAGCAGTGAATAATGAATAGGTTACAAGCGATAGCGGTTGCCCGAACTGGGCCCGTAACCGAGTTCACAATCGCGGTGTTGAGCGGGCCAGTGTTGAGGAAGAGAAAGAATTCTGCGGCAAAGAGCGCCGGGACTGACCAGGCGGGAGGGCCGAAGAAGACCAGCGCTCCGCAGGGCAGGGTCAGGGCGACACTCCAGAAGGAAAGCAGGTAAAGGGCGCGGTGGTTGGTGCGCAACCAGCGTTGGGCGATCCAGCCGCCAACGAGGGTTCCCGCTATGCCATCAACTACCGTAATTGCACCGACCGCAAGGCTTGCGTTGCCTGGAGATAATCCGGCCGAGCGCCTCAAAAATTCGGGAACCCAGGCCGAGATGCCACCCATGGCGAACGTGAGGGTCGCGAGGCCGAAGGTGGCCGTCAAATAGGCGGGATTGGTGAAGAGTTCCAGAACTTTCCGGAGAAATTCAACCAGGGACTCTTTGAAGGTGGTCTGTCTGTGGGTGGGCCGGACGCGGTCGGAGGCGCCGCGTTCCGGTTCGCTGCCCCACAAGCCATAGAGCCCGGCAATGACGATGCCGGGAATGGCGCAAAGAAAGAAGGGAGCCCGCCAACCCCAAAGAGGGCCCAGTTGTCCTCCCGCCAGGTAGCCCAGGGCGGCGCCGACCGGGATTGCCAGGTAAAAAATGGAGAGGATGCGGTTGCGCTCGCGCTCGGGATAGAAATCAGCCAGCACGGCGGGGGCAAAAATGCCGAAAGTGGCCTCGCCGACTCCGACCAGGGCATGCCGGATATAGAGAGTCGTATAGTCGTGCACCCACGCCGTGCCCAGGGTGGCAATGCTCCACAACAGCGCGCCGGCGATGATGAGCGGCTTGCGCGAAAACCAGTCTCCCAGCCAGCCTGTGAGCGGCGCGGCGAACATATAGAAGATGAAAAGCGCGGTCGTCAACGCGCCCATCTGCTGGTCCGTGGAGTGAAACTCGTGCTGGATCAGTGACACTTCGCCGGGCAAAATATAGCGATCGATGTAGTTGAGCAGGTTGAGCCCGATCAGCAACAACAGCGTCCCCTGGGCGGGGCTGAGGCGGGGGCGAAAAGACGCAAGCGAAGTAGGCAAAATAGCAATCCGGCGAGAGTAGGAATATCACAGAAGGCCGAGGGAAGCTCGCTCTTTCGGCATGAAATGATCGCTTGCTTCCCCACTATCGCGAAAAGCGCCAAGGGGCTGTGCATAGAGCCTTGGCGAAACGCTTGAACTTCTTAGCCGGCGATCATTCCTTGGGCCGTGGCCAGCGCGCTTCGACGGTGGTTCCGATGCCGCCGCGAGGGCGGAACTCGCCGCGCACGACAGCCCATACCGGGTCACAGGCCTTCACCACGTCTTCCAGAACCTGATTGACGATGTTTTCCTGGAAAATTCCCAGGTTGCGGTAGCTGAACAAGTACTCTTTGAGCGATTTCAACTCCAGGCAGCGCAGACGAGGCATGTAGCGAACGGACAGAATGCCGAAGTCAGGCAGGCCGGTCTTGGGACAAACTGAGGTCAGCTCTGGATCGTCGATCACGATCTCATAACCCGGAAATTGGTTTTGCCAGGTCTCGATGGCGGGGAATGGGAAATCGAGGCCAGCCTTGGCGTGGTCGTCAGTGTAGCGAGGTTCGGGAGCCATGGGTCCATTGTACGAGTTGCCGCGTTGGCTGACCAGATTCGTCATGGTTGGATTTTTCTGCTCCCTGGCACAAGTTCTTGAGTCCTATATACTGACTCTGGTTAACTGAATGACTCAAGAAAGAAAGCATTTTGACCAGCGCTGGCTATGGCTGGGCGCCGTCCTCCTCCTGATAGTGGTGTTTTTCTCGGTGCGGTCCCTGACCAGGGAACGCCTTCAAGTGCGTGTGGCCGAGGTGGCGCGTGTGCCCCTGGTAAGCACCATCAGCACCAACGGCCGCGTTGAGCCGGAGA
>Ga0224528_1000659_pt1 | contig 25603 bp, 27 predicted proteins | sample CBST25metaG_2_FD_179888 | JGI IMG/M metagenome (GOLD analysis project Ga0224528, IMG submission 179888) | Peat soil microbial communities from Stordalen Mire, Sweden - C.B.S.T25 | ecosystem: Environmental > Terrestrial > Soil > Wetlands > Peat | place: Sweden: Norrbotten County, Stordalen Mire...
GCCGGAAGACTCTGCACTCGAGTCCGGCACCGTCTGGCACAGCTTCGGCTACCCCGAGCCGGAGATCTTCGGCTTCCTCTACGTCCATCCCGAGCGGCTCGTTTCCGTCGGCATCTTCGCCCCATCCTGGCTGCACGACCCCTCGCGCACCGCCTATCGCTACCTGCAGCACTACATCCAGCACCCCGCGCTGTGGAAGTACCTCAAGGACGGAACTCTGCGCTCCTGGGGCGCGAAGTCTCTGGAAGAGTCGGGCCGCCACGGCGAGCCATTCCTCTCAGGCGACGGTTTCGCCCGCATCGGTGAAGGGTCGGGGTCAACGAATATGTTGACCGGCTCGGGCGTCGACGAGGCCTGGGCCACCGGCACGCAACTCGGCGACGCCGTAATCGATCTGCTACGCGCCGGCAAACCCTTCACGCAAGAAAATCTCGCCGCCACCTATGAAGCCCGCCGCGCTTTAAGTTGGGTCGCGCGCGGCGCGCGTGAAGCTGAAAACGCACGCAACGGATTCCAGAGCGGAATCGTCAAAGGCATGATCGGCATGGCCCTTGCTGGCCTCACGCATGGAAAATTTTCGCTGAGCGCGAGCGCCCCTCCGGCACACAAGCAGATTCGCCCATTCCCCGCCAACTCTTCCGACGCGCTGAAGCTCAAGGACGCAACAAAGTTGGCCGTCGCTGACGGGCGCTCGCTCCACGATGTCCTGCTCTCCGCGCGCGGCTGGCCTGAGATTCCATTCGATGGCCGCTTGCTCGTCACGCAACAGGACGCGCTCCTCATCGGCGGCAAGGTCCAGGCGATGCCCGGCTTCGCCGATCACATCGCCTTCCGCAATGCGGAGTTTTGCGTCACCTGCGAGGAGAAAACCTGCATCGCCATGTGTTCGGGCCAGGCCATCACGCTGGGCGAAGACGGCGCGCCCGCCTTCGAGCGCGAAAAGTGCATCCATTGCGGCGCATGCCTGTGGAATTGCGGCCAATCCCCCGACGGCGAGCACGGTAACATCGAGTTCCGCGCCGGCTCCGGCGGCTTGCATTCGGCGGAAAATTGATCATTCTTTTCTTTGCCAGCAACTAAATCTCTGTGCTCGTGTCTTGAAGAATATGGGTTGGCAGGTCGGGGCTTTAACCCCGGCATATCAACCAATTCAAAACACAAGTGAGGATACCGATGAGAAAATTCTTTGTCGTATCGTTCCTTTTGCTCTGCAGTGCATCTTCGATCTATGGTCAGAAAACACGTTATGGTCAGCAACCAACCCCGAGTACCAATCCAGACGACTACACCATCAAAGTGCATATTTCAGGAATACATTTCCGCTCATGGTGCACAGGAGACGGTTCATGCGAACAAGAGGTGTTTGCAGATACAGTCATAAACGGTCAGAAAATCGAATTGAACGGTGTTCTGAGATCGTTTCATCATGACCACCAAATCCGCATGCTTCCGGGCGACTATCTGGCTCACCTCTTAAAAAACACACATAGAACAAGCGATACACCTCTCTTCCAACGGTACGATATACTCATGCCCGATAAGACCGTCTGGCAGACCTCAGTCACCGGGATCTCTGAATAGTACGTCCGCCGCACCGGGGCGGGCGGGCTGCACTCGGTGGAGAACTAGGTTTCTCGATCAATTAAACTATTCATAAAGGAAAATTACATGGCAAATGCATTGCACATCGTGGTTTGCGCGGGCATCGTTCCTGATCCGCTGCAAACCTTGGAGCCGGTCACCGGCCCTACCGGCCCCGGTCTCAAGAACGAAATGGTCTTACCCGCAGTCCTCGACCCATGGGCTGCATGCGCGCTCTATGAGGCGGCAGCACTGGCCGCCAAGAACCCCGGCAGCAAGCTCTGGCTGGTCTCGCTCGGCCCCAAAGCCAAGCTGCAACAGGTGATGATGACTGTCGCGCAGAAGGTCCCGCTCGAGCTGGTTCCCATCGACGGCCCCATCGGCGGCTTTCCTGACGCGCACTCAACAGCAGCCGTGCTTGCGGAGACCATCGCCGCTCTGCCCGGACTCGATAAAACTACGCTCTTGCTCTTCGGCGGCTGGGAGTCAGCCACGCGCGGCGCTGGCGTGACGCTTCAGTTAGTCGGCGAGCGCCTCGGCATCACAGATCAGTTTCAGGGCGTCGATCAAATCGATCTGCGCGACGACGGCAGCTTTGAAGTGCTGGAGCGCGTCGAAGGCGGAAAACATCAGCTTTCGGTCTGCGCCGGTGCGCCAGCAGTTCTCGGCTGGGCCACGGGCAATCTCGCCGAGCCGCGCAACAATCCGCAAGTCGGCATGAGCAATATGAGAACGATTATGCCCGCTCTGCAAAAGGCCAGAGCCGCAAAGCTCGATGCCAACGGCCTGAGCTACGTCTCGGTAAGCCTGCCCAAGCAGCAGCGCACCACGCGCGTGGTGAAAGACCTCACGCCTGACGAGATCGCAGCCGAGCTGGTCGCATGGATTGGAGCCGAATAATGGAAAACCTACTTGTACTTACTCACGCTGACGAAACCGGCTCCGCACTCACACGCGCTTCGCTCGAAACAGTCACCGCCGGGCTGGAGTTGGCCGCGCGCCTCTCGGCCTCTCTGACCATCGGCATTGTCGCTGCTGACTCCACATCCGCAGCCGCAGCCCTGGCTTCAACCGGAGCGCGTTTGTTGGCTGTCTCAGGCGAAGCCTTCTCACAGGCGCGTTACGCCACCGACGCAGCCGCCGTCGAAGCCCTCTGCCGCGCGGCAAACGCTACCATTGTTCTCGCTCCCGGCTCTTCGCGTTTCACGCGCGTTGCTGCGGGCGTAGCACATAGACTCAGCGGCTTCGTCGACACTCATATAACCTCATTGGGCGGAGCAGACACAATCGAAGCCTCTCGCTGGTTCTATCGCCAGCGCATTGAAGCAGTCGTCAGCCGCAACGTTCGCCCCTGGTTCCTGCTCCTCGACGCCGGAACTCACACAGCCTTTGCGGGCGCATCCGGCACTGCCAAAATCGAAGAGGTCGCCGTTCAACTTCCAGCGCTGCGCACCACGGTCAGCGGCTTCCGCGCCCCGCAACAAGACCAGCAGACCATCCGCCCCGATGCAAAGATGCTCCTCGTCGCGGGCGCTGGCTGGACCAAGAAGCAGCCCGACGGCCAGATCCATGCCGCCGAAGCGGGTGAGCTGATTCTCGGCTTCCTCGGCGCGACCGGCGCATCGCTGGGCAGCAGTAAATCTCTCGTCGATCAGGGCGGCGAAGGGAACTCCGTTCTTCCTTTCCTGACGCACCTGAATCAGATCGGCCAAACTGGCTCGACGCCCCGCCACGCCAAGGGACTCTCCACCTGCTGCCACGGCGAAGAGCCGCACGTCGTAGGTTGGCGATTCATTGCGGACCGGCGCGCCATCTCGCTCGACCCCAACTGCGGCTGGACGCGCGGCAAGGCTGACGTGGTTTACGTTGCCGATGCCTTCCCGGTGATGGCCAAAGTCAATGCGCTGCTCGAAGCCGCCAAGGCATAGAACCTGCAATAACCAGAAGGGGACGGACCTCGGCCCGTCCCCTTCGCATAAACAAAGTATTCAGCCAGGCTCTTATATCTTGAGCGCTGCAGGAAGCGACAGTGTCTCCATGATTTTCGCCATGGCCCCCTCGTCGTTCCCAATCGCCGCAAGCAGTTTCTTCTTGAGCTCATCGCGCTTGGCATAAAGGCGAAGCGGTTCCGGCGGATGATGCAGCAATTCCTTCCCCACAAGCGCGCGAACAATGAAAGGCATGTAGGACGAGTAATCGCCCTGCATACTGACCGTCTGCGTCGTGTAAGTCTCCGGATTGATCTTGCCCCACGACACAGCTTCCGACGGCGCGCACGATGACAAACTGCCATCCGTCACCGGGGATGAAACGATCTGAGCGTCAAAATCGTAGCCGCGAATATCCTCCAGGAAGAAGATCTGCGACAGCGTCGGTTCCGGTTGCAGCGAATAATTCTTCGGAACGCCCCCGCCCAATACCAGAATCGCAAACGACTTCGCTTCGGAACCGAACAATCCCCAATGATGGTAAGCACAGGATTCGAAGACGTCTTCGTGAAGATCGTAATCGAAGCCATACTTGATCTTTCCCATCCGCGCCAGCATCCACAGCTTCACGGAATTCAGAAACGCGCTGCCATCCGCGGGCGCGCCGATGAAAACCGGCAATTCAAGATCGGAGCATGTGCTCAGCAGGCCCGGCGCAATGCCCAGCGCACTCTCCCGCTCGGCATAGTACTTGCCGAGCAGATAGTTGCGTTCCGTTGTCGTCATTCGCTTTTGGAACTCAGGCCTTTGCAGTACGTCCGTCAACACGGCGTCCTGGTCGAAAAGAACCTGCTCGTCAAAACCGGTGTCGGTCACGCGAATCACGCCGTTCTCGCGCAGTTCGGCATCATTACCAAACAGATCTACCTCGCGGATCGGGCGTTCATCGCTCTTCCGGAGCGAATCATGTCCATCGTGGTAGCAGATGGCGTCGGTAACCGTAATGTACGCCGTGTTCGCCGCCCTGAGCAGTGGAATCAGCCACGCGCGATGCTGATCGGAAACCGTGATTGGTCCGGCGCAAGTGACGACCAGCGGAATGCGCTTTTCGATCACCTGCTTCATCACTTCATAGACTCGCCGCAGGTAGGCGCCTCCAAAAGCCGGCAGAGATCCCGAAAATACCTCATTCAGATCCGCGCAGCTGGTGACTGGCTTTCCGGTCACTTCCCTGCCCATAAGTCCTTTATTCTTGGCACATTCGTTCATTTCAATAGCCTCATATCATTTGTGTTGCAGCATCCGTCTTCCTGCAATGCCCTTGCGCGGAAGTGACTCCACCTCAATGATACCTTCGCTGTCGATCGAAGCAGGATGCGCCTTCTATGGTTCACTTTGTTTGCACTGAGTTAGAATGGTTCAACCATGACCTCATCAGTTGATAGCAATTGGATTGGCCAAGTCATTGACGGAAGATTTCCCCTCCTCCGATGGTTAGGCGACTCCGGATCGGGCGGCGTCTTCCTCACCGAACTGGACGGAGATCCCTCGCGCAAAGCCGCCATTAAGCTTATTCCGTCAGATGAGGACGCAGCGCAAGCCCGCATCCGGGTCTGGGCGGCCATAGCAACCCTCTCTCATCCTCATCTGATGCGCATCTTTCACACCGGAAGCTGGCGCATCGACAGCACCCTGTTGCTCTATGCCGTAACGGAATACGCCGAAGAAAATCTCTCCCAGATTCTTCCCGAGCGGCCGCTCAACCCCTCCGAAACCCGCGAGATGCTTGAGCCGGTGCTCGATGCGCTTGGCTATCTTCACACGAACGGATTCGTGCATGGTCATCTGAAGCCGTCCAACATCATGGTTGTCGATGATCAGTTGAAGATCTTCAGCGAGAGCCTGCGAGTTGCGGGCCAGCCGATCAAAACCGTTGCGTTGCTGAGCGTTTATGACGCCCCGGAAAGCGCCGCCGGGCCCATTTTGCCCTCTGCGGACATCTGGTCGCTCGGCGCCTTGCTGGTCGAAAGCCTCACCCAGCATCCGCCGCTTTGGGATAGATCGACGCATCAGGAGCCGGTTGTGCGGGAGTCCATCCCGGAACCCTTCGCCACCATCGCGCGAGAGTGTCTCCGGATCGATCCGCAGCGCCGGTGCACCCTCGGTGAAATCAAGGCTCGCCTCGAATCGCCCTTATCTCTTCAGGAGCCTGCTAGTGAAACCAGTCCGACGAAGCCTGCCAAGCTGCGCCTGACGGCAATCGTTGCCGCCGCATTCGTTCTGCTCCTGGTAATCTCTGGCCTGCTGCTGCGCTCTCACCAGCCCCATCCCTCGCCGTCAATCGGAGAGCCGCAAGCCGTGTCGCCTGCCGCCGCGCCCCAGCATCCCTCTTCCGTTGCGAAGAAACAAAGCGCCAGAGCCACTGCGGTGAGCGGCGCCGTCGTCAATCAGGTCTTGCCCGACGTACCGGCCCGCATAAGGGATACCATTAGCGGCACAGTCCATGTGAGTATCCGCGTCACCGTTGATCCTAGCGGCGAAGTTTCCGATGCTACGATCGATTCGACCGGAAGCAAGTATTTCTCTAACCTGGCTCTCAAAGCCGCGCGCCAGTGGAGATTCAAGCCTGCGCAAGCTGACGGGCAAGCTGCCAGCCGCGTCTTGCTCCTGCGCTTTGAATTTACGCAATCCGCGACAAAGGCTGCTCTCGTGAGGTAGCTGCGCAGAGACTCCTCAAACAAATCTCTAGCGCGCAGATTTTCGCGCCGGAATATAGTCCGCTTACAGCACGCCCGCCAGCCACTTTCCAGTGTGAGAGTGGAGGTTCGCCGCAATCTCTTCTGGCGTTCCTTCGGCCACAATGCGGCCGCCTGCTTCCCCGCCCTCGGGGCCCATGTCGATTACCCAGTCCGCGGATTTGATCACGTCCAGATTGTGCTCGATGACAATCAGCGAACCGCCCCCGTCGATCAGCTTGCGGAAGGCCGTCAGCAGCTTCGAGACATCGTCAAAGTGCAACCCCGTCGTCGGCTCGTCGAGGATGTAGAGTACGCGGCTGGCCTCGGAAGGCCTGGCGCTGGCGTTGGTCGCGCGAACCTGAGCCAGATGCGCGGCCAGCTTCACGCGCTGCGCCTCGCCGCCGGAAAGCGTCGTCGCCGACTGTCCCAGCCTGAGGTAACCAAGGCCGATCTCGTCCAGCACAGCGAGCTTCTCCAGCAGCCGCGTTTGGCCGGCGAAAAAGCGCAGCGCCTCCTTCACGGTCATTTGCAGCACATCGTGGATATTCTTGCCCTTGTACGTCACATTGAGAATCTTTGTCTGATATCGTGTTCCGTTGCAGTCCTCGCAAGGCAGCTCGACGTCGGCCAGGAACTGCATTTCGACGGTGACCGTGCCGTCGCCCTCGCAGGTGTTGCAGCGCCCTCCAGGCACGTTGAAAGAAAAATGTCCCGGCGTGAGCGAAAGTCGCTTGGCCTCTGGTTGCGCGGCAAACAGTTCGCGGACCAGATCGAAGCCTTTGATGTAGGTGATGGGGTTGGAGCGCGGCGTGCGGCCAATGGGCGTCTGGTCCACCAGCATCACGTCATTGATCCGCTCAACGCCGGTAAGCGATTTGTAAACGCTCGATGGGTCCGCGCCATCGGACTGCCCCAGCGCTCGTATCACCGCCCGATAAAGCACCTGATGCACGAGCGAGGATTTCCCCGAGCCGGAGACGCCGGTAATGGCCACCAGCATTCCCAGAGGAATCTCCACATCGAGGCCGTGAAGGTTGTTCGCCGTAGCTCCGCGCAGCACCAGGCGCTCACGGCCCGGCGACCGGCGGCGCGTGGGCACGGGAATCGAAACTTGCCCTGAGAGATAGCGGCCGGTGAGTGAGTTGGGATTGGCCTCAATCTCCGCCAAAACGCCTTCGGCCAGCAGCTTGCCGCCCAGTTCGCCTGCGCCGGGGCCAAGGTCGAGCAGATGGTCGGCGGCGCGCAGTATGTCGGCGTCATGCTCCACCACAATGATCGTGTTGCCCAGATCGCGCAGCTCGTGAAGAATGTGAATCAGCCGAGCCGTGTCGCGCGTGTGCAGGCCGATGGAAGGCTCGTCCAGCACATACAGCGCGCCCACCAGCCGCGAGCCTAGCGACGTGGCGAGCTGTATGCGCTGCGCCTCGCCGCCGGAGAGCGTAGACGCCAGGCGGTCGAGCGTGATGTATTCGAGGCCCACCGCGTCCAGAAAACTGAGTCGCTGGCGAATCTCTTCAAGAATCGAGCCGGCAATCTCTTCCTGCATGGGCGAAAGCCTGAGCGCATCAAAGAATTCCTTTGCCTGGGCAATGGTGAGCGCGGTCGCCTGGCAGATATTCTGACCGTTGATGCGAACGCTGCGCGCTTCGGCTCTCAGCCGCTGGCCCCGGCAGTCCGGGCACTCGGCGTAGCCGCGATATTTGCTGAGCATCACACGCACGTGCAGCTTGTATTTCTTGCGCTCCATCTGGGCAAAGAACCCGTAGACGCCCACAAAAGCGCCCTTGCCGCGTAAAACAATCTCGCGTGCAGCCTCCGGTAGCTCACGCCACGGCACGTCCAGCGCAACGCCCAGTTCCGCCGCCTGTTTGCGAAACTCCGTAAACCATGGCCGGTATTTCGGCCGGTTCCAGGGATCGATGGCGCCGTCGTTCAGGCTGAGCCCCTTGTCCGGGATGATCAGGTTCAGGTCAAAGTCCATGGTGTTGCCGAAGCCCTGGCAGCGCGGACAGGCGCCGAAGGGATTGTTGAAACTGAACAGGCGCGGCTCCGGCTCGCTGCCTGCGCGATGGCAACTCTTGCACTCATACGCGCCGGAGAAGCGATGGCGCGGGCGAGCTGCGGCTTCGTCCCGCGGAAGCTCTTCAAACGTCACCTCGCCGGCCTCGCGGTATGCGGTCTCGGCAGCGTCCACAATGCGGGTGCGGTTTTCTGCGCTCACAACAATCCGGTCCAGCAGAACGAACACCGGAAGCGTGAAGTCGAGATCGAGAAGCGACTCTGGCGTGGAAAACTCGAAGATGTGGCCCTGTTGATAGAGGCGGTTGAATCCCGAGGCGCGCAGTTCCATGAGCCGGGCCTTCAACCCCTCCGTCATTGGGGATTCCGTCGCAGCGCCACCCGCTCCTTTGGCGTTCGGTTTGCTCGCCGCTTTCAGCGCGCGCCGCGCGGGTTTGGCTTCCGCAGCCGGTTCGGCCTCGGCGTGCCGCACCGGAAAGAGCACATTTAGCCGTGTCCCCTCGCCGAGTTGTAAAATCGTCTCCGCCACTTCGTCCATCGAGTCGCGCTTCACCAGCCCGTCGCAATAGACGCAGTGCACCGTGCCGCAGCGCGCGTATAGCAGACGCATGTAGTCGTAGATTTCCGTAGCCGTGGCAACAGTCGAGCGCGGATTGCGCGTCGAGTTCTTCTGCTTGATGGCAATCGCCGGGGCCAGCCCGTCTATCTCATCCACATCCGGCTTCTCTATCCGCTCCAGAAACTGGCGCGCATAAGAGGAAAGCGACTCGACGTATCGTCGCTGCCCCTCGGCATAGATGGTATCGAAGGCCAGCGAAGACTTGCCGGAGCCCGACACGCCGCTGATCACCGTCAGCTTACCGTGAGGTATCTCGCAGGAGATGTTCTTCAGGTTGTGGGTCCGCGCGCCGCGGATCGTGATGGCATCATTCAAGGGGAAGCACCGGGCTTGGAAGTCGCGCTGACTGCGTTCCTGCCCCCTCAACGAGGGTCAAGACACAACCAGCCATTCTTCATTATAAGGTCGGGCCGTGCTGCCTCACCCTGCAATAGTGCGAATCTGTTGCAACTTCGGGAACACCGCGCGATATCCACAGCCGTCGGTGGGCTCCCCCTTGGGCGAGTCATGCTAATCTATTAAGAATCATTTACTTCCAGAAACGGCACCCCCTTGTCAACCCCCGTCAAGTGGACGCCCCCACAACTGCTCTCTACAAGCAGAGAAGGAAATTTCATGCGTAAAGTTTTTGCATTGTTTCTTGCTTTAACATGCTGTTCGATTCTTTCATCAGCTCAACAACAGAAACCGGCGGCTTTGGACAAATGGGAAGTTTTCGGCGGCTACTCTTATTCGAGAGCCTACGCCGGAATCAATGAATCCCCTTTTCCATTGAGCCTGAATGGCGGACAAGCCGCAGGAAGCTACTATTTCGATAAGCATTTTGGCGCGACAGTTGAGTTTGCCGGCTACACGGACCATGTCGCCCCACTGACTTTCCATACACAGGGTTATCTGGCTGGTCCATCTTGGCGGTTTGGCCTTGGGCACGGACGATTTCAACGGGCGAGCATCTCCGTCGACCAGCTCTTTGGGGCTACTCACTTTTCTATCAAGCCTGACTCTAGTGTGGAGTGCATCGGTTCGTGTTCTATTACGACAAACGCTTTCACGATGGTCACCGGAGGCGGCGTCGATATAAAGCTGAAGAAACATATTTCGATTCGTCCCGTCCAGATGGAATACTTCACACAGCAGATCTCGATATTCGATATTGAGGGCGGAGAAGCGGATGCGCGGCCTGGGGCTAAAGCCCTCGGTACCGATAACCCGGAAAGCGGTATAAAACTCAGCACCAATGGATTCCGCTATTCCGGCGGCGTTGTCGTCCGTTTCTAAGAAAACTAATCGGCGTAATTTTCTCCTGTGCCTCGGGCGGGTTCATCCTCTCCGAGGCACACGCATTTCGCGCTTCGATTCCAGCGCCACTACTCCGGCGGCCCCACAGACAGAACAAAATACGACGCCGGTTCGGTCGTGCTGGCATTGGTCACATAATGATCGTCCCCGGCAACACAAAGCCCCATGTCGCCCGCCTTCAACGTACGCGTCACGCCCGCGGTCATCAGCGTAACTGTGCCTTCGCGAACAAACCACATCTCAGAGTGCCTGTGGTGCTCGATGGGCTCGGCCGGCGCGCCTGGGGCGAGAAAAGTGACATGCGCCTCCAGCCGGATATTGTCCGGCAACATGCCGATAAGAAAGCGGTGCGAGGTGCGTGCCGGCCGTTGCGTGCCGTATGCCTCGCCCCAGACGTACTGGCCCGAGGTCAGCTTCGGCAGTGCTGGAAAAGCAGACGCGGTTGGCTGGCCGGTAGACTGAGCGTCAGCGGCAGCGGCAAGGGCCGGAGTAGCCAAGAGCATCGGCAGCAGAGTAGAAAATTGACGGCGATCCATGAATGCCTCCTGTTCGTACGCAATCGTAAATACTGCAAGAGGCACTCTGCAAACGAACCGCACATATCCGCAAAAGCGCAACAACTTGGGAGGGAGTGCTGTAGGAGAGCTCTGATTAAGTAGACGTTTTGAAAGGGCACGACTTTAGTCGTGCCCTAAATGCCTCAAAATCAATGTGGCCTTTAGGCCCTGAGGGAAGGTTTTCCGGACAGAACGGGCTTAATCAGAGCTTCCATAGATGTCCAAGTGCGGCGAGTTACACCGCAACCGTCATGCGTGAAATTGCAGCATCTTCCGCCCAACTGCAACCACAGGCAGATTCCACTCGGGAAGTCAGGGAAAAAGACCGCCGCTCTTCTTCAACCCAGCAACTTCTCATTTGCCTTCGATTTCACATTGGCTCAAATCGGCCAACTCTTCGCGAACGGCCTCATCAAAACCGGAAACACTCACGCAGCCAGAGCCTCGCGGTAGTCAAAAGCAAGCACTCTGCTGTCTTCTTCCTCACGGTCAAGCACTGTCGCCAAGGCCATCAAAACCGAGGACGCGCACGCCGGGCACTGCTTTGAGCAGTTACCCACCGCATTGCAGTCCTGACAGAGATAGGCTGAAGAGAGGGGAATGTGTTGCATCGAATCGTGACTCATAGATCGACCTCCGATCATCATCATGTTTTCCGCATCCGGCTCGTAGCATCGATCCACCGTTTGCTTTTCCCTGCTGATAAATTGATGCGCTTCACTGCCTTTGAGTTGTTTTTTTCGCGGAAGAGTTACGCATCTTTTCTGCGCGACACCTGGGATTGTGTCGCAACGCATTGCGATCCATATGGATGCACGCCGGCATAAGACGATCCACTCCGGTATGCAATATTTTTTGAATCGCTGGGAATGTTGCCTTTTTGTCAGCGCCGATTTTGATTCCGTGCTTGAGGAATTCTCTGGGTGAGTCGGCATTGTGAAAAGGCGCGCCTTGAACGGCGCAAAATCAACGTGTGTTTCAACTCGCGATGAATGATGACGCAAAATAGAAACCTGTTCAGAAGTTCAATAAGTTCCCCGGCGGATCTTCAAGCCGCCAGCGTGGAGAAATGGAATAGATTCGACTCCTTGACTTCTTCTTTCCGGTCAAACACGTTTGCCAGCCCCATCAGGACTTCCGATGCGCACGAAGGACATCGCATCGCGTTATTGCCAATACAGTCGCAGTCCTGACATAGATATGCTCTTGCGAGCGGGATGAATTGCCGGGTATCAGAGACCATGGTCTCGCTCTCAATCTCTGGCAGTTACCGGTTCGTTCCTTGCCTCTTTGCGGGGCTGGAAGTTCCGCAGTGCCGATCACCGTGAAAAGAGGCTGCTATTGTTCTTGTCGTACTTCTGCACGGCCTTGGTTGATTTCGTTGCGGCCTTTTGAGCCACGCGATCTATCGTTTTCTTCTTTGAGGCATCCGCGACAGTCTCGTCTTCCAGCTTCGTTGTCTCAGGGTTTTCAAATTGCTCAGGCATCCTTGATCTCCTGCCGTCAGGATGGACTTTTCATTCGAACAATTCTGTTCACTTTTGCTCTCCGCCTGATTCCCTCCCATCTTTGCGCACGTCGAAGTATCAGCCGTCCCGTCAAAGGTCTTCCCCGGTAAACTATTGTCTGAGGTATGCCGTGTTCCGTTTCACAATTCTCGTTTTATTCTTCGCCTCGTCCGCTATCTTCGGCCAGAGTTCTTCTCAGAATCCTGAAGAGCCGTCGCCTGTCCTTGAGTCCTCTGCAGTCGCGCCCCAGCCCGTCTCCGCAGAAGTAGCGGATGCGGAAGCGGCCATCGTCAAATCCGACTGGAAGGCTGCGGAAGCCAAGCTTGGCCCATGGCTGGCTGCGCATCCCGCCGATGCGCGAGCTTTGTTTGACGCGGGCTATGCGGCCGATGCGCAAAATCTTCTGGACAATGCCGCCGCGCTCTACCGGCGCGCCGTTGAAGCGAATCCGCAGTCGTTCGAAGCGCATGTGGAGTTGGGACTGGTGCTGGCGCGCCAAAACAAATTCGCTGATGCGCGGCCGGAGTTGGCTGCGGCCACTCAGCTCGATCCCGGCGATGCCGGAGCCATCGCTAAGGCGCGGGCGTGGCGTGCCATGGCGGAGATTGACCGTGTAATCGATCCAGCAAAGGCCTCTGAGGATTTATTGGAGGCGCTGAAGCTCTCGCCTGAAACCCCAGCCGACACGCTACTGGCCGCCAGCCTCGCCGAGCAGACCGGTCAATACGACGCCGCCGAGCAAGCCTATCGGCGCATTCTCGCCGCTGACCCCAAATCCGCGCCAGCCAACGCTGGACTGGCTCACCTTTTAATTGCGCACAAACAGTATCCCGAAGCGGAAACATTCCTCCGTGCAGCCCTTGCACAGTCGCCCGACGACCCGGCTCTCACCGCGCAACTCGCGACCGTGCTGGCCGCTCAAGACAAAGCGGAAGCGCTCCCGCTACTTCAGAAGCTGCACGATGCCCACCCCAAAGATGCCGCCATTACGCGCATGTTGGCCGAGGTGCTAGCCGAAGCAGGAGACGCCGTCGGTTCGGATCACTTGTACGTCGCGCTGCTCGCGGCCAGCCCTCAGGACCCGGTGCTTCTGGTGGCTCATGGGCAGAATCTGATTCGGCAACTCAAGTACTCCGAGGCCTTCGCGGCCTTCGACAAGGCCACGCGGTTAGACCCCGCCAACACCGATGGATGGAGCGGCCTGGCCTTTGCCGCCTCCAAAACCAATCAGCCCGCGATCACGATTCAGGCGCTCACCATGCGCGCAAAGTCCCTTCCAGAACTTCCGTCCACATACTTCCTCTGGGCGACAGCCTACGATGCGCTCCACCAAAAGGCCAGCGCGGCAACCTACTACCATCACTTCCTCACTGCGTCCGCAGGAAAATTTCCTGATCAGGAATGGCAAGCGCGCCAACGCCTGCTCGTGCTCGAGAAGAAATAGTGGACCCTGACCGCCGACCACCGGCCACTGTAAACTGTATTCAGTGACCGCTGATTTAGTTCCCATCTTTCAGGAGGAGTACCGCGCGTTGCGCCCCAGGGCGCCGATGCCGCCCTTCGCGGTCCGCTTCCGCCGGTTTACCTCGCTGAATACGCGCATTCGTCTGCGCGACGGCCAGATTCTCGTCAGTCTCTCTGACCTTCTGGAAGGCGCGCAGGAATCCGTGATCCGCGCCATCGCCCACATCCTCTTGGCCAAGCTTTACAAAAAGCCCATCGACGCCACCCACAACCTCCGCTACAAGCGGTTTTCCTCCAGCGCCGCCGTCACTCGCCAGACCGAACTGATTCGCGGCGCACGCGGCAGCAAGCGCTTCTTCGGCCCCCAGGGCCATTTCTACAATCTGGATGAGGTCTTTGACTCGCTGAACGCTCGCTTCTTCGGCGGTATGCTCGGCCGGCCCGAGTTGACCTGGAGCGAAGGCATGGCCAGGCGCTCCCTCGGCCATTACGACGCAGCGCACAACACCATCGTCGTCAGCCGCGTCTTCGACCGCCCCTCAAGCCCCCGATACGCCGTCGAATACCTGCTTTATCACGAGATGCTGCACCTGAAGCACCCGGTCAGGATGCGTGGCCTGCGTCGCTGCGTCCACTCCCGCGATTTCAAGGCCGACGAAAAGCTCTTCCCGCAACTGAAAGAAGCGCAGGCCTTTATCAAGCGACTGTAGCGAAATAGTACAGTCCCTTAACCGCCTATGGTAAAAGTCATGTTTTGATATGGCACGACTTCACAGGCTGCGGAAAAACTCGTAGATCGTGTCTCAATGGGCCGCTTTGTATCAGGGCACGACTTCAGTCGTGCCGTAAACGCAACAAAACAGCGGCGGGCTTTAGCCCCTGAGGGATGTTTTCGGCAATTTGGACTTTCACCATCGGCTGCTCGGCATTGGTCTGGCCCGCGGCGTCCCCTTACGCCGCTTTCAAGGCAACCTTCTCCGGCCCGGCAACTCGCCTCACAGCAACCCAGGCAATCAAAAGCACGCCCGCAAGCACGGTGCCGGCGCTGGCGAGCTGAGCGTTAGATAAACCCCATAACACCTTGGGGTTGCGCCGTATAAACTCGACCAGAAAGCGAGCTAACCCGCTCAACACAAGATACTGGCCGACGATCACCCCTGTGCGATGCTGCTTGCCCAGCCTCCACCACAGCCAGCCGCCAATCAGCAGTCCCATCGCCAACTCATAAAGCGGCGTCGGATAGACGGGGACAAACGTGGGTTCAATGCCGTTCGGGAAGCTCATGCCCCATGGCTTGAAGCTAAAGAAAAGGAAATGGACCGGCTTGATCGGGATACCGTAGCAGCCGTCGCCAGAGAGAAAGCAACCAATGCGGCCAATCCCGTAACCGATAGCGGCAGCCGGCGCGGCCAGGTCAAGCGTCCGCAGCCCGCCGATCTTCGCCCACCACCCCTGAAAAATGAGCGCGCTGATGCCGAAGACCAGCCCGCCAAACCAGGCAAAGCCGGCCGAATCCCACAGCACCTTCCAGCCCAGTTCGCGAAACTCCATGGGCGTATCGATCACGTGCCACAGCTTGGCGCCCAGAATCCCCGCCACCACGGTCACGGCCACCATGCCCACCGCATCGGCTGAAATCCGTGCGCGGTTGAAGCCGCGGTCCATCACAAACGCCGCTGCCACGGCAGCCAGCCAGAGCATCAGCCCGAAGGTCGGGATATTGAAGTGCCAAAGGTGCAAATAAGGAATCATCTCTCCTCCAGTATAGTCGGACAAAGCTCCGCAACCCCCGCCCGCCTGCCGGCCCTCCAGCATTCCGGCCCTGATTTACACAGGCGCGCTTGCCTTCTGCCGCGTCATTCAGGCGATACTGTCTGCATGGCTACGAACAGCTATTCTGGTCTTGAAATTCTCTTTTCCCGTCAGCAGATTGCCGAGCGCGTCGCCGAGATGGGCGCCCAAATCACCCGTGACCTCAACGGCGAGAAGCTTGTCATGGTGGGCGTGCTCAAGGGCGCCGCCCCGTTCCTGGCCGATCTCGCGCGCTCCGTCCAGGCCGACGCGACCTTTGACTTCGTGGCCACCTCCAGCTACGGCCAGGGCCAGCGCTCATCCGGCGCGGTCAAGCTCATCAAGGACCTCGATGAGCCTATCGAAGGCAAAAACGTCCTCGTGGTCGAGGACATCCTCGATACAGGCCTCACGCTCTCCTACCTGCGCAAGCTCTTCCTCCAGCAGCATCCCAAATCGCTGCGCATCGCCACGCTGCTCGACAAGCCCTCCCGCCGCCTGGAAAAAATCGAGCCGGACTACGTTGGTTTTTCCATTCCCAACCTCTTCGTCATCGGCTACGGAATGGACTACGCGGAGCGCTACCGCAACCTGCCCGACATCTGCATCATGACCCCAGACCACCCGGAATAGCTTTAGAGTCAATTGCTTACAGAAGAAAACTACTCGTGAAACTTGTTTTGCTGAAAAATGCTGAATGGTCTGCATCAAAGCGGAACAGGAATCCTCTCAAATCACGGTTAGCGTATTCACCCGGCACGCAACTAGCATCTTGTCACAAAGCGGGTCGATAACTGCCAAAATATCCTCAAACACAAATCCCCCTGCATGGCCGTCCATGCAAGGGGATTCGCGGTTTCAGCGGTTCTCCAATTGCTGTGCGCCGAAAGCACCTCTGTTGGTGGCTTTTTCCTCAACCGGGCCCCCAGCGACAGGTCTTGTCGCTGGGGTGGAAGTAAAGGCCACCTTTCACATGTCTAGCAAGGGCACGTGAATTGGAGAACCGTTCTAGGAGTTAGAGCGAGTACTCGTCGGCTCTTCACGCTTTCCGGGTGGTTCCTTTAAGCTGAGCCCTTCATCCTGCACCGGCTCGGCGATATTAGTTTGAGCATTGTCCTCGGCCATTTTGTGCGAGAACAACGGACGCTTAGGGATGAGGTGTTTATGAACCTCTGATTGATGCCCAATGCTCATTGTTGCCTCCATTCTCGTGCTGGTTGGTTGTGAGGGACGCTCGTCTGGAGCAAGTCGTCATCAGCTAAAGGCGAGGAAGAGGGAATGTCGAACTTCCCAATTAGACGCTCCAATCGTCGAAAATGTCCAGTTTCATCAAGAGCAGGTAAGTGGCCCGCCCATCAACCCCAAAAGTAACCCTGTGACTTGAGAAGCTGTGTCCGGTTCATCGCGGCTCTTTCGCGACGAGCGGGTCATAGCGAGTCATGGAGGCGCGGATAAAACCCGGAGAAACCCTAAGAAAGGTGGATAAATTGGTGTTCCACGTGGAAAACTGGGTACGAAATTTGTCGATCATCAGACTTTGATGAGGTTCATTTCATGCCCGTGACTACCGAAATCCGCGTCCGCTATGCCAAAAGTGACCGGATGGCAGTCGTCTGCTGTGCCAACTACTTCATCCGGTTTGAAGCGGGTGACCCAGGCCTGACCGTCAAAAAATGAATGGGTGGCCCAGGTCTCGCTTTTGAGACCTGGGAAGCAAGCAGCCAGCCCCGGCGAGTTCTCGCCCCATACCGCGATACCCATCATTCCGCCATTCCACCGGCGGACAGCAAGCGAAAGCGTGGTCCTGATCTCAACACCAGCTCTGGAATACACATGGTTCCTATCTATATCTATTGATCCGGCAACTAAATACTGTGCGGGTGCCCCATCCATTCCCGCGTTTTTTGCGGGAATGGATGGGAAACAATATCACTCTTTTCTTGCCGGACCGATAATATATTTTCAATAACTTACCTGCAACAAGCACGCGAAAATTCCGCCAAACTCGCAAAATGTACCTGTTTTACGACGAACCAGGTGTACTTCCACGAAGAGAAAACGACCGTCCGCGAAGCTCTCACCCCGCAAAACTGTGCATCTCGGACGCCACGCCTCCCTTACTCCATCGCGTGCGGGTCTGGGGCCGTTTTCATCTTCTTGTTGTGGCGAATGTCGTCGCCTTGCACCCAGAAAATCACGTCTTCGCAGATGTTGGTGGCGTGGTCGGCCACGCGCTCCAAGATGCGTGCGATCATCAGCGCATTCAGCGCCTGCGGGGCCAGATGGCTCTGCTCGGCCATCAGCGCGGTCAGCGCCTTATAAGCCGCGCGGTTCATCGCGTCCACGGCGTCGTCCATGGTGAGCACTGTGCGCGCCAGTTCGGCGTCGGCCTCAATGAACGCTTGCAGGCTCTTGCGCACCATCTCTTCGGCCAGAGTCGCCATGCGCGGAATGTCCACCGGCAGTTCGACCAGGGCCATCTGCTCCATGCCGCGCACGCGCTCGCTGATATTCTTGGCCGCGTCGCCCACCCGCTCCAGATCGGCGTTGATTTTGATCACGCTCAAAATGAAGCGCAGATCGATGGCCGTGGGCTGTTCCATGGCCAGCAGGTCGAGGGCGGCCTGATCGATCTCGCGCTCCAGCCGGTTAATCGCGATCTCGCTCCGGCTCACAAGGTCGCAAATCGACAAATCGCGCACGCGATAGGCCTCGATGGCACGCTGTATGGCCTGCTCGGCGAGGCCCGCCATCACCAGCAGTTGCTCCTTCAATTCATCGAGGCTTTGCTGAAAGCGTATGCGCGTCATCCGAACCTGCCCGTGATGTAATCCTCTGTGCGCTTGTCGCTGGGGTTAGTGAAGATTTTGTGGGTCGAGTCGAACTCGACCATACGGCCATTCAAGAAGAAGCCCGTATTCTCAGCCACGCGGGCGGCCTGCTGCATGTTATGGGTCACAATCACAATAGTGTACTGCGATTTCAACTGGAAGATCAGGTCTTCAATCTTCGAGGTGGAAACCGGGTCCAGCGCCGAGGCCGGCTCATCCATCAGCAGCACCTCGGGGTCCACGGCCAGGGCGCGTGCAATGCACAGCCGCTGCTGCTGGCCTCCCGATAGGCTGGCGCCGGATTCCTTCTTGAGATTGTCCTTCACCTCATCCCACAGAGCCGAATTCTTCAGCGACTTCTCCACAATTTCGTCCAGCACGCGGCGGTTGGTGTAGCCGTTCAGCTTCAGCCCGGCGGCCACATTGTCATAGATCGACATGGTCGGGAACGGGTTGGGGCGCTGGAAGACCATGCCCACGCGGCGGCGAATCTCCACCGGTTTGGCGTCGGCGTAGATGTCCAGATCGCCGATGAGCACCTTGCCCGTGACGCGCGCGATTGGGTTGGTCTCATGCATGCGATTGAGGCAACGCACAAAGGTGCTCTTGCCACAGCCCGAGGGGCCGATCAAAGCGGTCGCATGGTTGGCCGGGATTTTCAGGTTGATCTCCTGCAGCGTGTGATTGGTGCCGTACCACGCGTTCAGGTTGCTTACCTCGATGCCGACGCCCACTTAGCTTGCCCCTTTCAAAACGCCGCGGCTGGTGACAAAACGCACCAGCGTAACCGCCAGCACGATCAGAACAATCAAAACCAGCGATCCCGCCCACGCCAGCCTGTGCCAATCGTCGTAGGGTGAGAGCGCATATACATAAATCTGCAAAGGCAGCGCGGCGATGGGTTGGTCCAGCCGAGCGCTCCAGCCCACATTCCCGAAGGCTGTGAAGATCAAGGGTGCCGTCTCGCCAGCCACGCGCGCAAAGGCCAGCATACAACCCGTGATGATGCCGGGAGAAGCCGTTTTTACGGTAATGGCCAGCACCGAACGCCAGTTGGGCACGCCCAGCGCCAGCGCCGCCTCGCGCACCGCGTTGGGCACCATCAGCAGCATCTCTTCGGTGGTTCGGCAAACCGTGGGAATCATCATGATGCCCAGCGCCACGCCCCCAGAGAACGCGGAAAAGTGTCCTTGCGGCACCACAATCAGCGAGTAAATCGCAATGCCCATCACAATTGACGGCACTCCATTCAACACATCCGCGGTAAACCTCACCGCATTGGCCAGCTTGGTACCGCGTCCGAACTCAGCCAGATAAATGCCGCCGGCAATGCCGACCGGGACGCCGATCAGGCTGCCGACTGCCAGCAGAATCGCCGAGCCGGCAATGGCGTTGGCCATGCCCCCGCCAGCTTCGCCCACGGGCTTGGGAACCTGCGTGAAGAAGTCCAGGTTCAGCGAACTGGCGCCTCGATAGACCAAATAGATGAAGATTGCCACCAGCGGCGCGACCACCAGCAAGGTCGATAGCACCGCTAGGCCGGTGGCGGCATGATCGGCCAGCGCTCGTATTTGTGCCCGTAGCTTGTGTTCGCTCTTCAGTTTAGTCTCTCCAAAAACAATGAATAGCAAGCAGTTAACATTCAAAAACTGAATTTCAACGCACCGGCGCCGGCGCTCCGCGCGTCACAGCCCAAACCAGCAGTTGGGCAAAAGCATTGACGATGATGGTTACGATAAACAGCGCCAGGCCCAATTCCATGAGCGCGCTCAGATGCAAGTCGCTCGAAGCTTCAGCAAACTCATTGGCGATCACGGAGGCCATGGTGCTTCCATTGGCGAGCAGCGAGCGGTGAATCTCCGCGCTATTGCCGATCACCATGGTCACGGCCATGGTCTCACCCAGCGCGCGCCCCAGGCCCAGAATTACCGCGCCCACTATGCCGATGCGCGCATTGCGCAGCACGCCCACGCGGATCATCTCCCAGCGCGTGGCGCCCAGGGCCAGCACGGCCTCACGCTGAGATTGCGGCACAGCCGTCATCACTTCGCGCGTCAGCGAAGAGATGATGGGCAGAATCATGATGGCCAGAATCACGCCCGCCGCGATAAAACCAAGACCGGTGGGGTTGTCGTCACCAAAAAAGCCCGTCCAGCCAAATCCACTGATTAGCCAGGGATTTACATGCTCGCGAAGCAGCGGCACCAGCACGAAGACCGCCCACAGTCCGTAGATCACGCTGGGAATCGCTGCCAGCAATTCGGTAATGAAGGCCAGCGGCGCCCGCAGCCAGCGCGGGCACATCTCGGTTAAAAACACCGCAACTCCGATGGCCAGCGGAACGGCGAGAAGCAGCGCTAGAAATGACGAAACCAGCGTGCCATAGAGGAATGGCAACGCGCTGAAATGCCCGTTCACCGGGTCCCAGTACAACGGCTGCTTACTGTAGGTATCAACGAAAGATTTGTAAAAGAAGTCCAGGCCGAACTTGCTCCAGGCCAGTTGCGAGCGTACTACCAGCTCGAAGGCAATCAGCACCACGATGCCGAAGATGCTCAACGCACAAAGCACCATCAGCCAATGGAAGCTGCGGTCGGCAAGTGCTGAATTGCCACGGGAGAGCAGGAACGCGCGTATGGCCGACACTTCGCGCTGAGCCTCCTTGACTGATGGCTGCTCGTCTGAAGAGTCGGGCTCGGGCGAAAGGTGAGACTGCTTAATGAGAATTTCGGGCACTTGGGCCAACCCCGGGAACAGCCTATCAAGCCAAGATGAATAGAAGGTTAAAACGCCACAGAATCAAATGCATACCATAGAGCGACTCAACCCGGCAGGACGCACGCAGATCTTCCATGCCCCGTCCTCTCGGTCGCCAGTTCATGGGGAAACTGGAACTCAACAATTCCTTGCCGGCGGGCCTTTAAACCGCTTGAATTTCCTGCGCGAAGCACGTAAAATGGTGCTACACGACAATAGGTGCAAACGTGAAAGCAAACATCACGCTGAAAGTTGAAGAAGATCTTCTGCGTGAGGCCCGAGTTCTTGCCGCTGAAGATGGCTCATCGGTCAGCGCGCTCCTCGCGGCCCAACTGGAGCAATTAGTACGCGAACGTAAAGGGTACGACCAGGCGCGCAGGAGCGCTGTAGAGCGGTTGCGGTCAGGCTTCGATTTACATTGGACTCCAACCCGTCCGCGGGGTGAACTGCATGAGCGGTAAGTTCTTTGTGGATACCGACATTCTGGTGTACGCGCATGATCGTTCTGCGGGCGTCAAGCATTTGCGCGCGCAGATGCTGCTGGAGCAGTTATGGACTTCTGGCTGGGGCGTACTCAGCGCGCAGGTTCTTGAAGAGCTATGCATTCAACTTTGTCACAACGCTGACAAACCTCTTCCGGTAGAGGAAGTCTGCCTGATGGTTCGCGATTACTCGACCTGGGATATAGTTACAACCACTCCCGCGTTGATCCTTGAAGCATTGGACGTCGAGAGGCGCCAGGAGGTTCCCTTTTGGGATGCTTTGATTCTTGAGACCGCGAAGCGCGCCGGCGTGTCCGTCCTCTATTCAGAGAATCTGGCAAAGATGCAACGCTATGGGGCGATTCAAATAGTGAACCCGCTCCTTGATCAAGTGGCCGACTGACCGCGGTATGATAGTCTCGCCGGGTATGAGCAATGCAAAAGCGCGAAGGCCGAATATCCACTCTCACGTTGAATTTGTACAGACTTCGCGCACATCGCTCGAACGAGTGCTCCAGGCGGATGGTCAGCTCTCTCGGTCCCATGCGTTTAAAGGATCTCTAGAACGATGACAAAACTCACGAACACAATTCTGGTCACCGGCGGCGCGGGATTTATTGGCTCCAACTTTGTGCTGCACTGGATTCAGAATACCGGAACAGACATAGTCAATCTTGACCTGCTCACTTATGCCGGCAATCCGGACAATCTCGCTACATTGAAGGGTAATTCCCGGCACCAGTTAGTACACGGTGATATTTGCAACGCCGAACTCGTGGCAGCATTGTTACGGGAGCACCAGCCTCGGACCATTGTCCATTTTGCGGCTGAGAGCCATGTGGACCGTTCGATTGTTTCACCTGACGCGTTTATTCGCACCAACGTACAGGGCACCTTTACGCTTCTGGAACAGGCAAGAGCGTATTGGTCGGGACTGGACGAAGCTGACCGGCGAATTTTTCGTTTCCTGCATGTTTCCACTGACGAGGTTTATGGGTCTCTGGGAGCGCAAGACCATGCCTTTTCTGAGACAACGGCTTATGCGCCAAACAGCCCCTACGCAGCGTCGAAGGCTGCCTCTGATCATTTGGCGAGGGCCTACTTCCACACATATGGATTACCTGTAATCACAACTAACTGCTCGAATAACTACGGCCCCTTCCAGTTCCCGGAGAAGCTGATTCCGTTGATGATTCTCAATGCCCTCGAAGGCAAGCGGCTGCCTGTCTATGGCGACGGCGGCAACGTACGCGACTGGCTATTTGTGACGGACCACTGCTCGGCCATCAGCGCCGTACTCGACCGGGGCCGGATAGGGGAGACTTATAACATTGGCGGCAACAGCGAACGGAAGAATCTTGAAGTGGTGCGGGCCATTTGCGATCTTGTCGACGAAATGCGACCCGAAGGTGCGCTTGGCCCGCGCAGGCGTCTCATCACTTTCGTGACGGATCGCCTCGGACATGACCGCCGCTATGCCATCGACGCATCGAAAATCGGCAATGAGCTGGGATGGCGACCGGCGAAGACATTTGAAGGCGGACTGCGCCGAACTGTTGCGTGGTATCTCGAAAACTCTTTTTGGGTGGATGGCGTCCGCACCGGCGCTTATCGGGATTGGATCCGCAGAAACTATCAGGAGAGGATTCCTCAATGAAAGGAATTATTCTTGCGGGCGGGATGGCGACACGGCTATACCCAGTAACTCATGTCGTTTCAAAACAGCTATTGCCTGTGTACGACAAGCCACTGATCTATTACCCGCTCACCACTCTTATGTTAGCGGGATTGCGCGATATCCTAATTATTTCCACCCCACAAGATACAGCGCGCTTCGCGGAATTGCTCGGCGACGGCGCGCAGTGGGGAATTAACTTGAGTTATGCCGTACAAGACAAACCGGAAGGTCTGGCGCAGGCTTTTGTGATTGGCCGTGATTTCATCGGCGGAGATACAAGCGCCCTCATTCTTGGCGATAACATCTTCTATGGGCAATCTTTGCCGGCGCAATTACAGCGTGCTGCTGCCATAAAGCAGGGAGCGGTTGTTTTCGCATATCCCGTGCAAGACCCGGAACGTTATGGAGTTATTGAATTTGATAAGCAGGGCCATGCTGTCAGCATAGAAGAGAAGCCTAAGTCTCCCAGGTCCCGTTATGCCGTCACCGGCCTCTATTTTTACGACAGCGATGTGGTGAACCACGCCGCTTCGCTCAAGCCGTCAGCGCGCGGTGAACTGGAGATAACCGACCTTAACCGTATCTATCTGAAAGCCGGCTCCCTGCAGGTGCAGATGATGAGTCGTGGCATGGCGTGGCTCGACACCGGCACGCACGATTCGCTCCTAGATGCCGGAGTTTTCGTGCAGACGATTGAGCGCCGCCAGGGGTTGAAGATTGCCTGCCCTGAAGAGATAGCCTATCGCCTCGGCTACATTACCGGCGAAGAGCTAGAAAGGCTGGCCCAGCCAGTGTGCAAGAGTGGATATGGGCAATACCTGCTCGCGATCAAGGACGAGCCGCGATTTGCTGTGGAGGCGACCGAGTTATGAAGATCGAAGAAACCTCGCTTCCGGGTGTCCTAATGTTTACACCTAAGATCTACCGGGATAGCCGCGGAGCATTCTGGGAGACATGGAATCAGCACGGCATGGCTGAGGCTGGGCTTCCGTCAGCCTGGTCCCAGGATAACTTCTCTGTTTCAATGAAGAATGTTCTGCGCGGAATTCACTACCAGCTGATTCATCCTCAAGGAAAGTTGGTTCGAGTTGCTTTTGGAGCCGCTCTTGACGTGGTTGTAGATCTGCGCCGCAGCTCTCCTAACTTTGGAAAGCATGTTGCCGTGGAACTCACCGGAGAGAACGGACGGATGCTATGGATACCCGAGGGCTTTGGCCACGCTTTTCTTTCACTCGCTGATGTCACTGGCTTCGCCTACAAGGTAACTGACGAATACTTTCCAGCAGGCGAGCGAACTATTCTGTGGAATGACCCCAACATAGCAATTCCGTGGCCGATTGACCCGAAGCTAGCTATCCTCTCCGACAAGGATAGCAAAGGCTTCTTGCTGCCCGATGCGGAGGTCTTTGCATGAGCGACCGGTTGCGCATCCTCATTGCCGGCGCCGCTGGACAGGTTGGCCGCGAGTTACAGCGCAGCTTCGCCGATGCCGGTGAAATCATCTGCCATGACTGCGATACGGTTGATCTGGCCCACCCGAACCAGGTTCGCGCCATGGTGCGCCGCGCTGCGCCCCAGATCATACTCAATGCGGCTGCTTATACTGCCGTGGACCGCGCCGAAAGCGAGCCGGAAGCGGCGACGGCAGTTAATTCCACAGCGCCTCGCGTGCTCGCGGAGGAAGCGCTTCTCTGCAATGCTCTGCTCGTACATTACTCCACGGACTATGTGTTTGACGGCTCGAAACCGGGACCGTGGTCAGAGACAGATAAGCCAAATCCCCTGAGTGTTTATGGGGCGAGCAAGCTGGCCGGTGAAGAGGCTATACAACAGGTGGGCGGCAAATATCTGATTTTCAGGACAAGCTGGGTTTACGGCCCTCATGGCCGGAATTTCCTTCTGACCATGCTGCGCATGGCGCGCGAGCGCGATGAACTGCGCATTGTGGACGATCAGTTTGGCGCGCCAACAAGCTCCATCGAACTGGCCGACGCCACCCGGGCCGTTGTCAGCGGCGTTTTAGACGGCCGGTTTGGACATACGGAAGACTGGGCTGGCCTCTATCACATGACCTGCTCCGGATCGACCTCATGGTACGGCTTTGCCAGTGCCATCTTTTCCCGTGCCGCCGGCTTGCTTCACGGAAAAGTCCCTGTGGTCAAGCCCATCCTTTCCTCGGAATACATTACTCCTGCAAAACGGCCGCGAAACTCGGTTTTATCCAACGAGAAGCTATACACTCGCTTTGGGGCCAGGTTAACGCCCTGGGAAACAGCTCTCGATGCGGTGATTTCGCGGTTGGCAGAAGACGCAAAGACTGCGGAGATGTAGGTCCTCGTGAGGGACAGCGA
>Ga0224528_1000666_pt1 | contig 25441 bp, 18 predicted proteins | sample CBST25metaG_2_FD_179888 | JGI IMG/M metagenome (GOLD analysis project Ga0224528, IMG submission 179888) | Peat soil microbial communities from Stordalen Mire, Sweden - C.B.S.T25 | ecosystem: Environmental > Terrestrial > Soil > Wetlands > Peat | place: Sweden: Norrbotten County, Stordalen Mire...
AGGGGCAACTGTCCCGTGGTGGAACGCCTTCTCGATCATGATCTTTCTCTGCTGGTTTGGAGCGGCGGGATATCTGTTGACGCGGCATGGCAGTTTTGTGGCCATGGTGGTGCTGGTGCTGGCCGGGATTTGCGGCGTGGCCGGAGGAGCCATCGTGTTCTTCTTTCTCGCCAAGGTAATGCTGCCCCATGAGCGCGAGCTTACGGCGGATGAGACGGCCCTCGTCGGCGTGGTGGGCCGCGTTTCAGCCGTCCTCCGGCCGGGCGGAACGGGCGAGATTGTCTACGAGCAGATGGGCGCGCGCTGCGCTGTCCCTGCGCGCGCGGAGGACGGCGAGCCGATTCAAAAACAGGAAGAGGTCTTCGTCGTCCGGTACGAAAAGGGGATTGCCTATGTGCGGCGCTGGGAAGACGTGCTGGAAGAGCAGAGGTCAGAGGTTGGAGATCGGCGATCGGGCTCTGGCCCAGGCACGCAGTTAGGGGACCTCTGATCAAGCGGATGTTTTGAAGGCGCGTGGCTTCACAGGCCACGGAACGACTCAATTCGGGCGGTAGGCCGCGACTCGTAAGCCGGGACTGGTAGGCCGGGACTTTAGTCCCGGCATAAACCCCGCAAAATCAACGCGGGCTTTAGCCCCTGGGGAAAAGGCTGGAATGTAGGCAAGACTCACTCAGACGTTCCTTAGCCGACCGCGGAATGAACAGCTCTATGACGTCTGTCCCGGGTTGAAAGGACCGGGAATTGTATGACGAACACGACCGTGCTGATCACAGATATGGCAATTCTGGTGGGAATCTTCCTGCTGGGATTGCTGGCCAAGCTCTTTCCAAAGAACGGCCGCAACACCAGCTGGAAACAGTAAACAGCGATCGGTAATCCAAGATGATCCCGGTACCAACAACTGTTCACTGTCCACTGTTCACTATTCACGAAAAGCTCCACCACCATCAACCCTCTACCTCCCGGGCGAAAGGGCTGGGAACGCAATGACGAATGAAATTGTACTGATTGTCGGGCTAGGCATACTGGCGCTGATTCTGATCCTGGGCCTGTTGGCGAAGATGTATCGCAAGGCCGGGCCCAACGAAGCTTTGATTGTCTATGGTTTTCGCGGTCCGCGCGTCATCAAGGGCCACGGCACGGTGATTTTTCCCATGGTGGAAAGCTGCCGCGACCTGAGCCTGGAGTTGATGAGCTTCGATGTGGCTCCGCAACAGGATCTTTACACCAAGCAGGGTGTTGCGGTGACGGTTGAGGCCGTGGCGCAGATCAAGGTGCGCAGCGACCAGGCCTCGATTTTGACCGCAGCCGAGCAGTTCCTGACCAAGCCGCCGCAACAGCGCGAGGCGCTGATCCGGCTGGTGATGGAAGGCCACTTGCGCGGCATCATCGGACAGTTGACGGTGGAGCAGATCGTCAAAGAGCCGGAGATGGTGGGCGATCGCATGCGCGCCACTTGCTCTGACGACGTCAGCAAAATGGGCCTGGAGGTGATCTCGTTCACCATCAAGGAAGTGCGCGACAAGAACGAGTACATCTCAAATATGGGCCGGCCGGATGTGGCGCGTATCAAGCGCGATGCCGAGATGGCCACCGCCGAGGCTGAGCGCGATACGGCCATCCTGCGAGCCACCGCGTTGCGCGAGTCCGCTGTGGCCAAGGCGCTGGCAGATCAGGAACGGGTGATTGCCGAGACGGCCTCACAAACGCGTCAAGCAGAGGCACAGCGCGATCTGGAGATCAAGAAGGCCGAATACAGCGAACAGAGCCGCCGCCAACAGGCCACCGCCGACAAGGCCTACGAGCTGCAGACCAACGTCATGCTGCAGCAGGTGACCGCCGAACAGGTGAAGGTGCAGCAGGTGGAAAAAGAGGGCCAGATCAAGGTGCAGGAGGCGGAAATTCTGCGCCACGAAAAGGAACTCATCGCCACCGTGCTCAAGGGCGCAGAGATTGAGCGCCAGCGCATCGAGAACCTGGCCAACGCGGAGAAGTCTCGCCTGACCACCGAAGCCGAGGGACGCGCCTCCGCTATTCGTGCGCAGGGCGAGGCCGAGGCCAGCATCATTTTCCAGAAGGGCGAAGCAGAAGCCAAAGCCATGAGCGTGAAGGCCGAGGCGTATCAGGAGTGGAACCAGGCCGCGGTGGTGGACAAGCTGCTGACCAACATGGCCGACGTAGTGCGCGCCATGGCCGAGCCGCTCAGCAAGGTGGACCACATCACCATTGTTTCGACGGGTAACGACGATGCCGCCGGGGCGCACAAGATTACCGGCGACATGACCCGGATCGCAGCGCAGGTGCCCGCGTTGTTTGAGGCGCTGAGCGGCATGGACATCAAGCAGTTGATGTCGAACGTGAAGGCCATCAAATCCAGGCCGGAGACGGATGGCAAGCCGGGAGAAAAATAACGTTCAGGGCTCCGATCGTGTGATTTCGTACGGGGAGTCCGCGGTATCCCAGGTCTCAAAATCGAATCCTCACCCCAGCGACGAGGACCAGTCGCCAGGGACCCCGAGACCTGGGGCACCCGCAATTGGTGCAGGAAAAAGCGGTCAGAGAACTGGAAGCTGAACCAAGGAGGTACGTCATGGCACTGCTGGAGAGAGTGAGCACATTGCTCCGCGCCAATCTGAATGACCTGATCGATAAGGCGGAAGATCCGGAGCGGCTGTTGAAACAGATCGTGCTGGACATGGAGAACCAGTTGCTGCAGGTCAAGACGCAGGTGGCCATCGCCATTGCCGACCAGCACCTGCTCGAAAAGAAGCGCGTCGAACATCTGGAGCAGGCGGCGGAGTGGCGGCGCAAGGCGGAACTCGCCGTGCAGAAGGGCCATGACGACCTGGCCCGCGCGGCTCTGGAACGGGCGCTGAGCCACGACCAACTGGTGGCCGGCTTCACCACCCAGGCCGAAGACCAGAAGCACGAGGCTGACAGCCTGCGACAGGCCCTGCGCAAGCTCGATCAAAAACTGAGCGAGACGCGCGCCCACTGCGAGATGCTGATGGCCGAACATCGCCGCGCCAAGGTGGTGGGCCGCGCTACGCACGCCCGACAGGTGGTGGGTAACCAGCAGGAAAACACGATCGGACGAATGAGGACCAAAGTCCACATCAAGGCAGCCGAGAATGCCGCTGCCAGTGAGGTGCTGGCGCCCGAGTCGCTGGAAGACCGCTTTCAAGCCCTGGAAAGCGAAGACAAAGTTGAACTCCTGCTGAAGGAGATCAAGAGCCGGCAGGCGGCGCAATAGAGGCCGCCAAACCGGCTAGCCTGATTTGTCTGCGCCTATTGGAGGGGAAACTCCGTCTAACAGAAAGGAACTGTGGACTCACGCCCAAGCGCGGCCAGAAAAGGCGGCAAAGTGGTGTGATTTACCCTCAAACTAGCCCCCTTTGGGCCGGATTTGCTTATTTCCGCGGCGAATCACCCTGGGCGGGCGCAGATTCTCAAGATTGGTGAACGGATGCGCTTAGGCTTTTCTCTTTTTCCTGCAACGCTGGCGGCGAGTTTTGCCCTGCTGGCGTTGCCTTCCTCTACTTTTGCTCAGGAACCGAACGTCGGCCCGGCAATGGCCAGCGCCGCAGCTCTGCCCGAGGCGCCACGGCCGCAGTTTGAGGCGTCAGCAGCTGACTCATCGGCGCAGCAAGCCAGCCAGACGCAGGCACCGGCCCAAGGCAGTTCCAGTACGCAAACCACGGCTCAGCAGTCCGACGCTGAAAAGAGCCAGCACCAAAAGGCGGAAGAACAGATCAAGGAGCAGGAACAGCAGAGGGTGGTCGGTATTTTGCCCTCTTTCAATGTCTCCTATCGCAGCGATGCGGTTTCCCTGACCGCAGCCCAAAAACTAAAGCTGGCATTTCGCTCCGCTGTCGATCCGGTCGCCTTTGCTACGCCGTTTTTGGTGGCGGGATACCATGAGGCCATGGATGACGACAAGGGCTTCGGATGGGGTATTGAGGGCTATGGAAAGCGGTCGGGCGCAGCGTATCTTGACGCATTCGACGGCACCATGATCGGCAATGGCATTTTGCCCGCCATCCTGCACCAGGACCCGCGCTACTTCCGGCTGGGCCACGGATCCACCACACACCGATTGCTCTATGCCATGGCCACGACGGTCATGTGCAAGCACGACAACACCGGGAAGTGGGAGCCAAACTACTCCAACGTCTCAGGCAACATCATCTCCGGAGCAATCTCCAATCTCTACTACCCTTCGCAAAATTCGGGCATCGGCCAGACCTTCTCGAACGGCATCATCGTAACGGGCGAAGGCACAATCGGCGGAGTTTTTCAGGAGTTCTGGCCTGACATTTCGCGGAAGATCCTCCACAAGGATCCCACCCGCGGCCTCGATGCCCAAGCCCGCGCGGCGGACCAGGCCGCAAAGCAAGCCAAGAAGGATTCCCTGCAGAATCAGAAGTAGGGCGAACGTACGAAAAGGCGAGAGGTCAGCGGATTCCGCTGGCCTCTTCCTGTCTAGGGCGATTACACCGCAGCGGCCTCAGAACGGTGATCCAGATGCCCAAAAAAGGAGCGGCGCGCTCCAAACAAAGAGAGCGCGCCGCAAGACGATCCCTTCCGCAGAAACGCCGCTCCGGCGGAGGTTCGCTGCTTATGGATAGATGCCGCGCAGTTGCACCGCCTCGGCCACGCGCCCAACCCCCAGCATGTTCGCGGCGACGCGCATGGAGACCTTGCGGTCGAGATGGATCTTCAGCACATCGCGGAAAGCGGTCTTCATCACCCGCTCCAGGCGGTCGTACACATCCTGCGCATCCCAGAACAAATGTTGCTCGTCCTGCACCCATTCAAAGTACGAGACCGTCACTCCGCCGGCGTTGCACAGAATATCCGGGATAACGAACACTCCCTTGCTCTCCAGAATTCTGTCTGCTGCCGGCGTGAGAGGCCCATTCGCCGCTTCAGCCACAATCAATGCGATCACCGCGGGGGCATTCTCCGCGGTGATCGCGTTTTCCAGCGCGGCGGGTACAAGAATGTCGCACTGCAAGGCGAGCAACTCGGCCGGAGTGATGGCCTCGCTCTCCGGGAATTTCTCTACCCGGCCGGTGAGAGCCTTCATGTGCATCAACTCTGGAATGTTGAGGCCGTTCTTGTTGTAGATGCACCCGGTTGAATCGCTGACCGCGATAACCTTGGCTCCGGCATCATGCAGCAGTTGCGCAGCAATCGAGCCAGCGTTGCCAAAGCCCTGCACCACGACGGTGGCTCCCCTCAACGGCGTGTGCAGATGCTCGCAGGCGCACTGAATGGTATAGAACACGCCGCGCCCCGTCGCTTCATTGCGGCCCAGCGATCCGCCCAGGCTGATCGGCTTTCCGGTGACCACGCCGGGAATCGGATAGCCCTTCGTCATGCTGAAAGTGTCCATGATCCACGCCATGGTTTGCGAGTTCGTGTACACATCCGGCGCGGGAATGTCCTGTTCCGGGCCAATCAAGGGAAGAATGGCGCTGGTGTAGCGCCGCGTCATCCGTTCCAGTTCGCCCTGCGACATGTGTTTGGGATCGCATGTCACGCCGCCCTTGGCGCCACCAAACGGAATGTTGACGACCGCGCACTTCCAGGTCATCCAGGTGGCCAGCGCCTTCACTTCGTCCAGCGTGACTTGCGGGTGATAGCGAATGCCGCCTTTCGCAGGTCCGCGCACCGAGCTGTGTTGCACGCGGAACGCTTCAAAGCGGTGAATGTGCCCGTCATCCATGCGCACGGGTACAGTCACCGTAAGTACGCGCTCGGGATACTTGATCATCTCCCGCGTATCGTTGTTGAGCCCCAGGACGTCCGCTGCCGCATCGAAATTCTCCAGCGCAACGTCATAGGCGTTATCTGCAAGTTTTGTCGTGAGCATCGTCTTCCCTCCTTTGCCGACCCAGCTCACCACGCGCATTGCACGGAATCAATCGCTCCATCTGCATTCACACCAACCAGCGAGACCTGGCCCTGTTCCCGTGCAGTACGGGGATGATGAACCGGCGTCAGCCAGTTCCAGTCGTTACCCATCCGTTCGTGCGTCGCCGAGCGAAATGATGCTGCCCGGCAACGCACACAATCGGGTTCGATCGCCATCAGCCTTCATGGCATATGTCTTCCAAAGATTCCCGGTAGAGTTCCCTTCCACGCGTCAGTGCGCGCTCATCCAGCGCCACCCATTTCGGATTCTTCACCATGCGGCGCAGTGCGGCGTCGATACTGGCCTGCGGCAACGCATCAGCAATCTCCAGCAGTGCGCCCAGCATGACCATGTTGCACGCCCGGGGATCGCCCAACTCCTGCGCAATGCGCGTGAACGGCAGCGCCAGCACATGCACGTCTTCTCTCATGCAGTCTTCAGGAAATGCGTCGCCGTTGTAGATGACCCACCCGCCGGGACGAACGCTGGTGTCGAACTTTCTCAGTGACGGCTCGTTCATCGCTACCAGCACGTCAGGCAGCGTCACCAGCGGCGAGTCGATGGTATGACTCGATAGCCGCACATGGCAGTTCGAGGTGCCCGAACGCATCTCCGGACCATAGGATGGCAGCCACGATACCTCCAGCCCCGCGTCCAGTCCTGCTTCAGCGAGTAATTCGCCCAACAGGAGCACCCCCTGACCGCCAAAGCCGGCGACGCGCACATGCAGGTCGACTTCTTTCGCCTGTGCGCCGGCCGTTGCATGGCCTTCAGGCAAGCCCTCATCGGCAACGCCGAGAATCGCCGGAATCTCTTCCAGTGTTGGCACCGGCCTAGGCAGTGCCCGCGGCTCAACCTCCTTGGTGCGATCCTTGAAAACGCCCAGCGGAAATGTCTTTTCCATTACATCGCGAACCCAGCGCTGCGCATCCACCGGAGTCTTCTTCCAGATGGTCGGGCAGGGCGAGAGCACTTCGATCAACGAGAATCCAAGCCCGCGCGCCTGGTTCTCCACCGCTTTGCGAATGGCCTTTGCGGCGTGGGCAATCTGCTTGTTGTCTCCCAGGCCAACGCGCTCAATGTAGACCGGAGCTTCCAACGTGGCGAGCAACTCGCTCACGCGCATCGGATAGCCCTCATTTTCCGCGCTGCGCCCGTTGGGAGTCGTGGTGCTCTTTTGCCCGATCAGCGTGGTCGGCGCAGCCTGTCCGCCCGTCATGCTGTAGATGGCGTTGTTCACGAAAATTACGGCGATGTGTTCGCCGCGATTGGCCGCATGCAAAATCTCCGCCGCACCGATGGCCGAAAGATCGCCATCGCCCTGGTATGCGATCACGATGCTTTCCGGCCTGCTGCGCTTTACGGCGGTAGCCACGGCCGGCGCGCGTCCATGCGCGGCCTGCACGTTGCCCACGTCGAAGTAGTAGTACGCAAACACCGAGCAGCCCACCGGGCTGATGAGAACCGTGCGGTCCTGGATGCCCAGTTCGTCGATGGCCAGCGCCAGCATCTTGTGCACATTCCCATGCCCGCATCCCGGGCAATAGTGCGTCTGGTGCTGTAATTCTTCCTTGCGCTCATAGCGGTCGTAAAACGCTTTGGGCTTGGCGTGAGACACCGCATATTCAGAAATCAATTCGCTAGACATTTGCCATCTGCTCCTCTTTGAGCGCTCTTCCCGTCCGATAACTCCGCGCCAGCGCGCGCACCAAGGCGAGCACTTCGTCGTGCGACGGAACATTGCCGCCCATGCGGTTCAGGAACTCGACCGGCCGCGCGCCGTTCAGCGCCAATCGCACATCTTCAATCAACTGGCCGTTGCTCATCTCGACCACCACAAACACGCGCGCACGCTTTGCCAATCGCTGAAAATGCAGCGTCGGAAAAGGATAGAGCGTGATCGGCCGCAGCACGCCCACGTTGATGCCGTCGGCGCGCGCTTCGGCAGTCACGGCCTTCAAGATCCGGCCCACGATGCCGTAGCCGACCAGCACAATTTCAGCGTCGTCGGCAAACCACTCTTCGGCGCGCGGCTCATCGCGCTCCGCGCATTTGTATTTGGCTTCCAGCTTGCGCGCGTGCGCCTCCAGATCGTCGATACCGATGTGCAGCGATGTGATCATATTGCCGCGGGTTTCTGCGGTTCCCGCCACAGCCCACTCCGGCAAATGCGTCTCCATTGCCTTTTGCGGAAACTCGACCGGCTCCATCATCTGCCCGACAAATCCATCTGCCAGCAGCACCACCGGGTTGCGATATTTGTCCGCAAGCTCGAAGGCAAGCGCGGTCAAATCCGCCATTTCCTGCACGGAGTGCGGAGCCAGCACGATAGTCCGGTAGTTGCCGTTGCCGCCGCCTTTTACCACCTGGTGATAGTCGCTCTGCTCGGACGCAATGTTTCCCAATCCTGGCCCGCCGCGCGTGATGTCCGCGATCACGCAAGGCAACTCCGCACCCGCCAGGTAACTGATGCCTTCCTGCATCAGGCTGATCCCGGGACCGCTGGATGCCGTCATCGAACGTACACCGGCCGACGAGGCACCGTAGAGCATGTTAATGGCCGCGACCTCGCTCTCCGCCTGCAAAAAAACTCCGCCCGCCTGCGGCAAATAGAGCGCCGCCGCTTCGGTGATTTCGCTGGCCGGGGTAATCGGATAGCCATAGAACGCACGACACCCGGAGAGGATGGCGCTTCTCACAATTGCTTCGTTGCCCTTCATCAGTTGCTTGCGCATTCGCTTGCTCCCATCATGCCTGTGACCACTCCGCGTGCTTCCGCGCCCGTACGCGGCACAAGTCGCAGTACGGTAATCGCGCCCGGTTCCGGGCACGCCAGGAAGCAGATTCCGCAGCCCGTGCAGCCCGTGCCCGCATACGTCGCCGTGGGATAGCCGTAGCGATTCAACCGCTCGCTCAAGCTGATCACCTTCGGCGGACACGCCTCCACGCACAGCCCGCAGCCCTTGCACTCCTCCACACTCACCCGCAGTTTGCCACGGTCCTGCTTCAATTCCGTCATCCCGTACTCCTCTTCCGCCCGTCGAAATCCATCAAAACAACGCCGGCTGCCCTTGCGGATTTCCCGCCTCAAGGCCCGCATTATTCTCAGCCCCGCCTCCGGACACCGCTGTGACGCGTGTCACCTTCACATACCCAGAATTGGGGCAAGAAGCCCGCTTCCGTGTCTGCCCATAAGGTGCGTGGAATCAGAGTTTCCGGAGAGAGCGGCCGAGAATAGCCCAACATCGAGCGCAGCGCAAAGCTGGGAATGAGACCGAGCGGGGATTTGCGCCCTGGAGGGGCGCAACGATTGCTTCCAAAGTAGGCAGGATTCTTTCGGAATCGTTTTCGAAGGAGTCCTCAGCACGTTACTGATCCGGCCCTTAAAAAGTGTTGCGCCTTCCCATCCATTTCGCGAAAAAACCAGCGAAATGGATGGGGCACGGTGCTTCTATTTGACGGCCGGATCAACAGGCTTTTGCTCCCCGAAAACAACCGCCGTGAAACTGAAAATATCCGTATCCTCGTCCTTCCAACAGCCGGGCGGCATCCCCGCTTTCGCGCAGGTCTGTTCAAGGAATGTCAAGCGATCCCAGTGATGCTCCACTGGCACCTGCGGCAGCAGCAGCCCTTCCTTTGCGCCGTTCTTCATCAGCAGGCCGTGCTCGCCAATGCTGATTTGCTCGACATCCAGAACCCTGCGCAGAGGCGACAGCACGGAAATTTCATAATCGAGCTGCGGCAACTCCGTCGCCTCGACAGCGTGGAAACGTGGATCGCGCACGGCGGCCAGCGTCGCCGTGTCGCGCACCGTCAGATAGAGCGGTTTGATTGCCGAGGTGTAGCCGATGCACCCGCGCAGCGCGCCTGCTTTGCGCAACGTGACGAACGCGCCGCGTTCCTGAGTCAATGCTTCATCTGCGCTTGCCGGCGGCTCATACGCGTGTTCGTGTTGAATTGCGTGTTCCACCGATGTGCGCGCCAGGGCGAGCAGTTCGCTCTTCTCTTTCTCGTTCAGCGAGAAAGGAGCTTCCTTGCCTTTTCTCTCCGTCGCTTTCACAAAAATCTCCGCGCTATAACCCACCACGCGCGCGCGATCGCTTGTCACGTCACCTGAATTCGCATACTTCAGCACGCGTGCCTGGTTGGCTCCCATGCGCTCGGCGTAGATCATCGCCGCCACAATGGGCGCGCCGCCGCAAGCTTCCCATGTGCGCGTCTGGAAGTTCTGCGCCATGCTGAAGTAGTTCCACTCCTGAAGCGCATTCAGCGTCTTGTGATCGATCTTCACGGCATCGTCGTACGTGTGATAGTGCGACAGATCGGAACTGGCAAGAACCAGCGTATCGCCTTCCTGCCCGTCTTTCTCGATCAGCTTGGCCAGCGCCACTCCCAGGGCGCGGCTGTTCTCGTAACTCTGATCTCCCATGACGATGGGCACAACTTCAAAATCGCCCAGCACGCGCTGCAGCCAGGGCAGTTGTACTTCAATGGCATGTTCGCCGCCCGCCTTCGTCGGCTCGTGGCCGTGACCTGAAAGCTGCATGGTGGAACTCATCTTGACCAACTCTTGCGCGAAGGCCTTGTCAACGCGAACGGTTCCCAGCGGAGTCTCATAGCCGTCGCCGTCGTAAACCGAGGAGTTGCCGAAGGACTCATAGTGCGATGGCGCGAGGATCACGACACGCGCGTATTTGCGGCCCTTCAGCGCGGCATAGGTATACGCAGCCACGGGGCCGGAGTATTGATAACCCGCGTGCGGCGCCACCACGGCAAGAATCGGATCGGTCACCGGAGCCACGGAAACCTGCGCCAGCATTGCGTCGATCATTCCCGCCAGAGCTTTCGGGTCGGCTGGGTAAAAGCTTCCAGCCACGGCTGCGTGCCGCACCTTCTCCAGCTCCGCCGCATGGACGCGCTCGAGCGGCGGAAGCACCAGTGCAGCAATCAGCGGCGCCAGCCAACACGCGCCTTGGGTCATCATCATAGTCATGCAAGAAACCTCCTGAGTTTCCTCATATGTTCCATACGCCGGGAATTGGGTGCCCGCAGAAGGGGCAGCTGCCGTCACGCGTCAACATCGGACTCGCGGTAAAGCCAACGCGCTCCACCACCACGCGGCTGCACTTGGGGCAATACGTGTTCTGCGCCGGGTGTCCCGGCACGTTGCCGATGTACACGTAGTGCAGGCCTTCGGCGTCGGCAATCGCCTTGGCGCGTTCCAGCGTGGCCACCGGCGTCACCGGCAGATTCTTCAATAAATATTCAGGGTGACACTGCGTAAAGTGCAGCGGCACATCCGCGCCCAGGTTCGCCTTGATCCAACTGGCCAGTCCGCGAAGTTCCTCATCACTGTCGTTCAGCGTGGGCACCACGAGATAGACAATCTCCGTCCACTTGCCCATGGTGCGCAGCGTGACCAGCGACTCCAACACCGGCTTCAATTGCCCTGCGACTATCTGACGGTAGTAGGACTCGGAGAAGGACTTCAGATCGATCTTCACGGCGTCCATCTTGCCGTACGCAGTCTGCAGCGCCGCCTGTTGCATATAACCGTTCGACACCACGATGCTGCGAATGCCGGCTTCGTGCCCCGCATCGGCAGCGTCCATCAGAAATTCGCTGAAGACCACGGGCTCGCTGTAGGTGAAGGCAATCGTCGGACACCGGTATTGCTGTGCAAGTTCGGCCACGCGCGGCGGAGGGACATAGTGCGCGGGAACCTGCTCTGGAAGCGATTGCGAGATGTTCCAGTTCTGGCAGAACTTGCAATGAACGTTGCAGCCCGCCGTGCCCAGCGAAAACGCGTTCGTCCCTGGCAGATAGTGAAACAGCGGCTTCTTTTCCACCGGATCCACATGGGCGGCGCACACGCGCGAGTGCACCAGAGTAAAGAAAATGCCGTCGCGGTTTTCGCGCACGCCGCAGTGGCCACGTTCATGGTCTCGGACGGTGCATGCACGCGGGCACAGGTCGCACTTGATCTTCTTGTTTTGGAGTATCTGGTAGAACTTCGCTTCCGTAACGAACTGCGCATCGTCCTGCGCCGCATCGATCGCAGCTTTCCGCACCTCACAGGGCATACTGAGCCTCCCCGTTTCGCGTCCGTGCTCATTGAAGCAGCACCGTGCTTAAGATCCTGCCGAGAGCCCTTTTTGCGAGCGCCTCATCGATCGATGACTGCGCCCCTCTAACCACACTGCGCCCAAACCGCAGGCGATTGCAGTGATGAGTGGCACTGGTGCGAGGCGCGCTCTCTTTGCAGGGGCAATCGAAAGGCGTTGGGCGTGAGTGGAAGGCAAAGAGCGCGCAAAAGCGAAGGGACGCGGCTCTCAAGTTCGAGCCGCGCCCCTCCGTACACCAGAAAAAACCTGAGATCATTTGGCCGTCGTCGCTTCCGCCATTCCAAAAGTGCTCATCGGCGGCAAGTCCTTGCCGTTTTGGAAATTCCCCGTTGCTTCCCGGAAAAGATTGCCGCGCCGCTGCCATTCCTGAATCGCCAGGTCGTAGCGAACAGTGACGTTGCCCAACCAATAGGGCCGGTTCTCACTCAGCCAAACCTGGGTATATTCGTCTTTCAGCGCAGAATAAGCGTCGCGCAGATCCTGGCAGCGCCCGTTGCCGCCGCTGATCTCTTCCAGAATGTTGGTCGCTTCCGCGGCATGGGTCTTGTCGTGCTGGTGGGCCGCCGCCTGCGCGTATCCGTCGGCAATTTCCTGGCTCAGCTCAAATTTCATGCCGATCAGGTCGAGCCGCCGCGCGCCCAGGTCCAGGGCGTTCAGCGCCTCCTGTTCCTTCAGTCCAGGATTGCTTCTCCGCACCTGGGCCACCAGCACAATCGCCTGCTCGGCATGGCGGCGCATCTCGGACGCGACGGGGAGAAGTTTGGCTGCCGTAGCCTGGCCCAGCGGACTCCACGCATCGATCCAGAAAAGATCGTCGCTGTTCAAATCGAGCTTGGCTTTGCCGAGGGCGGCGTACGCGGCCATGATCTCCTTTTCGGCATCATTCACCTTGCCGCTGGCATCGCCGTGGAAGACCGGCCCAAAAGCATCCTGATAGGCGCTGATCGAGCTCTCGCCCGGCTGCCACGCCGTCACCGGCCCAAACAGAACGGTATACCAGTCCAGGTTGAACAGGCCCTCGCCGTCGTCGTTCCACACGGTGTTGATGGTGCCGATTGACCCCAGCCGCTGTCCGTCGCGCACAAAGCCCTGGATGTTGCCGAAAGCGGTCGAGGCCACGGGATAAACCTCGTTCCAGTTCGCGTCCCCGGGAGCCACCCAGGTCTCGATCCCTGCCTTGGAAAACGGCTCGATCATCTTGTCGAAGTCTTTCGTGTCCCAGTAGTTCCAGGGGACCGCGACCATGTCCTTGGGCAGCCCTGCCACGGCCTTGGGATCCGCTCCGCCAATGTCTCCCCAGAACAGCAAGCGGCGATTGAGAGGCGCGAGTTGGTCGTGAATCTGCTTCAGGAAATCTACATACACCGGGCCGTAGCCTTTGGCCTGTACCGCCTCACGCGTACGTCCCAGGCCCAGATCGGCGGTTTCGTCCGCTCCAATGTGCAGGAAGGGCGACGGAAACTCCTGCGCGATCTGCGTAAACCAGTCCTTGATCAGTGGCAGAGAGCCGGCTTGACCCGGAGCCAGTACGTGCCCGTGCGGAGTCTCGGCCACATCCGCGTAGATGTCGTATTTCAGCACATGATGCAGATGGCCGAAGGCCTCCTGCTCGGGAAGAACAGTGATGTGATACTGGCGCGCATAGCGGACCAGTTCCGCTACGTCGGCCGGGCTCATCGCGCTGCCCGGAGGCGCAGCCAAAGGCTGGTTGGGATAAAGCAGCGTGTGCTCGAAGTAAGGAGAATACATATTGGCCTTCAGCGAGGCGAAAATCCGAATCTGGTGCTTTTGAAACTCCAGTGTCGGGAACGGTCCGCGCGAAAGGTCGTCCTGAATACCGCGATATTTCATGGCCGGCCAGTCGCGCACCGTTCCCGTGGGCAGCGCAGGCTTGGTTCCGGCCAGCGGCAGCAACTGCTTCAGCGTCTGGACACCATAGAAAATGCCCGATCCGGTGGCCGCGACCACGATAGCCTCGTGCGGCTCAACGACCAGCACATAGCCTTCGTCAGTCATGGGCGCATCGAAGGCCAGCTTGTTCTTTGCCAGCTCCGCTTTGCCTTCCGCCGAACCGGCACGCAGCAGAACCACCCGGAACGCCGCGCCGCCCTCGGCGTGTGCCGCTTCCTTCACCGCTGCTTCCAGGTCGCGCGCGGCAAACGCGTCTTCCGCATCGTTGCCGGGTATGCTCACGGCCACCGACTCAGGCAGTGCGGTCTCCCCGGTAAAGTGCGCCTCGCGCGGCGCAGGCAGTAAACGAATTTGGCCCGCTGTGAGAGCAGGGAAGGCAAGCAGCAGGGCAACCGCGCCGCCCATAGCGGCACGCAGCGGCAGCGAGAATCTTCTGATGGTCAACTTCGGCATTTCCGTCCCCTTAAGTTCAAAAGATTGAGCATTTAATTCCGATTCGGTCATTGTAGACTAAATACACGCATTGCTCCTTTTGTCCACTCACGCATGTTGGCCGGAGCCCGATTTTCTTTGGCCAACCCGCACCGCACCACCCAAGCGGGAGCATAAACTGCGCAAGGGGCCACTCGTTTGACACAAGACGCTGTCAGTTCCGCCGGTATGTCCGCCAGCCTATCCAGCAAGCGCGGCTACAACCTTTTTCTTCTGCTTGTCGCCGGCCTGGGCGGCCTGCTCTACGGCATCGACGTGGGCATCATCGGCGGCGCATATCCCTACCTGGAAGCGACCTCGCACCTGACCGCGGCGCAGTTGTCCGCTATCGTTGCGGCGGTGCTGCTGGGCAGTGTGTTTTCCACCCTCTTCGCCGGGTTGCTGGCGGACTGGATGGGCCGCAAGCCGCTGATGATTCTTTCCGGCGTCGCCTTTGTTCTCAGCATTCCGGTCATCGCCCTTTCGCAGGGATACGAGTATCTGCTGTTTGGCCGCCTGTTGCAGGGCATCAGCGCCGGGCTCATCGGCGTGGTGGTCCCGTTGTATCTGGCTGAGTGCCTGTCGGCGGCTCATCGCGGCAAGGGGACGGGAATCTTCCAGTGGTTGCTGACGCTGGGCATTGTCACGGCCGCGCTGGTTGGCATGTATTACAGCTACCGCGTTGCCGCCGTTGCCAGCACCTCCGATGCAGCCACGCTGTTCGCCTTCAAGGATCAGGTCTGGCGCCGTATCTTCTGGGTCTCTCTCCCTCCCGGTCTGCTGTTTGTGGTGGGCAGTCTGCTGGTCAGCGAGTCGCCCCGCTGGCTCTTCCGGCGCGGCAAAACTGCGAGCGCCTACGCGGCTCTGCTGCGTTCGCGCAGCGATGATCAGGCCGCCATTGAAATGCGCGAGATGGAAGAGACAGCCCACTCCGTGCTGGCTGCTCGCTCCACCGGCGAAAAAGTGCGCGACTCGCTCTTGCGTCGCAAGTATGTCATTCCCTTCCTGCTGGCGTTGGTGATTCTGGCCTGCAACACGGCCACCGGCATCAACTCCATCATCGGATTCAACACCGGCATCCTGATGCAAAGCGGATTGTCGGACCTGCAGGCGCACTGGGGCTATGTGGCCTTCACGTCGGTCAACTTCATCATGACCATGGTGGGCATGATGCTGGTCGATCGCAAGGGCCGCAGGTTCCTGCTGATTCTTGGCACCTCGGGCATTATCATCTCCGTCATCGGCGTCGGCATCCTCTTTCTCAGGACTGAGAAATTCAGCCTCGACAGCCGCGATACCGTGCAGGCAATGGTGGGTCCCAGCCAGGAGCTGACCCTGCGCTTCGATCCGGCCCAGGCAGCTCAGTTGCTTGCCGCCCAGGGCAGCGCCGCCGGCCCCATCGACAGCCATCGCGCCTCGCTGGCCATCATCTATTCTTACGGAGACTTCACAGCGGCCACCAGCTTTGTCCGTTCCGACGATTCTGCTGCCGCGCCCATCCTGATCACGCGCGAAAGTTGCGTTCCAGCCAACAAGATCGAGGCCCTGTTCAAGAACCCCTTCGCCAACCTCGACGCCGCGAGGACTGCTCCATTGCGCATTCAGAAGGCAGTCATCGGCCAGGTCCCCGTCTCCAGCCATGGCTGGCTGGTGGCTCTCGGCCTTTATCTGTTCATGGCTTCCTATGCCGTGGGTCCTGGCGTATGCGTGTGGCTGGCGCTCTCGGAGTTGATGCCGACGCGCATTCGCTCCAATGGAATGAGCATGGCTCTGGTCATCAATCAGCTGGTATCCACCACGCTCGCCGCCATCTTTTTGCCTTTCGTCAGCAAACATGGCTACTCGTCCATGTTCTTCATGTTCGCCGGCTTCACGCTGGTTTACTTTATCGTCGCTGCGTTCTTCCTGCCGGAGACCAAGGGAAAAACGCTGGAAGAGATCGAGGCCCATTTCGAAGGGAAGTGACCCGGTTCACACTGCGCAGGTCCAGTGCGTAAAGGCGCAATATTGAGCGAGTCATTTGAGCGGTCACGGTGATCCAGGCCTGAAAAGGTTTAGACCTGGATCACCCGTACCGATAACTGGTCTGATGGGCTCGGCATTCCGGCACTCAGGAGCTCGCCCGTCCACACATCATGCTGGCCCCTTTGTAAGTGCTGAAGCCCGATCTTTTTTCAAATTCTTTTGTTGACTCCGTTCGAATCCAACGGTACTATTCCACCCATGGCGCGTTTCCCCTTGCCATCTCGATGCTCCATCTGCGTCAACGCTTGTTGACTCATATTCTGCTGCACAGTAATTCACGTCCCTGCTGAATCCATTTTCACGTTTTTCGCCTGTACGTTGACGAGATAAGCACGTCTTTCCGTGACCTGGCAGGGTTTTGCCTCCCGTATCATCGCGGCGTACGACGAATCATTATTTCTCCCAGTTAGTCCAGTACGATCCGCTTAACCCACACATATGTCCTGCGTGCGCAACGTAAGGGCCGCGCTTTGTCGCCATTCTCACGTGGCAGGCAGCGATTGCCCTTTGGCACTCCACACCGGCAAAGGAAGATCCCCTAACCCTTGCATTCCAGGAGAAACCATGACTTCACGCGCATTTTCGGCCCGGGCGTCCCTGTCCGCGCTGGCCTTGGGCACTCTGTTCCTGCTCTCGACTCAAACAGCCAAGTCATTACCTGTTCACAATGTTCCCAGGGCCGTCGAAGCGGCTCAGGATCTGGGTCGCGTTCAGCCTACGAAAGAGATCAATCTGACGGTCGTGCTGCAGTTGCACAACTCGGACGCATATGACCACGCTGTTGAGGCCCTCTACGATCCGGCGTCGCCCACTTATCACCATTGGTTCACCGATCAGGATTTTCAAAAGTACGCTCCCACCCCTGCCGAGTTCGAAGCCGTCAAGCAGGAGTTGGTCAGCCACGGATTCAGCGTGGTGTCTTCCGATCCTCATCGGTTCTCAATCCGCGTGCATGGCACCGTGGCCGGTGCCGAGAGCGCCTTCCAGACCGAGATACACAGCTTCACTTATCAAGGAAGGCAGTTTGACGCCCACACCCGCGATGCGCAATTGAGGGGCCAGGCCGGGGCGCTCGTCCAGTCGGTCGCGGGACTTGAGCGGCACACTGCTCATCCCCAACTCACCGTCTCCAAGGACCCCAAGACCGGCAAGCCTCTGCACAACAAACTTCTGACCAAAGCGGAGATCGATGGCGGATTGTTGAGCGAGATTACTGGCACTCCGCTGACTGCTCCGGCCCTTTTTACTTACACCACCAGTGGCTCCCTGCCAACTGCCGTTTACTATGGGGCGGTCTATAACCAGAATCCCAAAGTAACCGTCTCCTACTCACCCAAGCAACTGCAGACGCATTACGGCCTGAGCTCGCTTATCAAGCAAGGATATGACGGCAAGGGGCAGACCATTGCTCTGGTCGAGGCCTACGGCTACGATGCCGCCCAGGCAGATGCCAATACCTACTCGCAGATTTTTGGCCTCCCCGGGCTTTATTCGTCCAACTTCGAGGTTGTTTATCCCGAAGGCAAACCGCTGAATCCTGATGCCGCCGACCTTACCGGATGGACGACGGAAATTGCACTGGATATTCAGACCGCTCATAGCATTGCTCCCGGCGCCAAAATCGTCGTCGTGGCCTCCGCCGGTCAGGATAACGAAGACCAGATCGCCTCATTGCAATACATCATCACTCATAAGCTCGCCTATACCGTTTCCAGCAGTTGGGAAAACGATGACGAGATCATCTCCGGACCGGCTGAAGAGAATGCCTTCAACGAAATTCTGAAGAAGGGCGCTGCCTCGGGCGTTTCCTTCCAGTTCTCCAGCGGCGATGGTGGCGATCTCGGGCTCGGCACCCCGATTGGAGACGTTGGTGTTCCCTCCAATGCTCCCTATGCGACCGCCGTTGGCGGCACCAGCGTTCTCAACAACCCGAGCGGCGTCGGGGACATCGTGGCCGGATGGGGAAACAACCTGGCCTACATCGCTTTGGGAGGCCCAACCGATCCTCCCACCGACTACAGTTTCTATTACTTCGGAGCGGGCGGTGGCGAGAGCGTCTTCTTTCCCAAGCCATCCTGGCAAAAATCTCTGCCCGGCACAGGACGTCAGGTCCCGGATGTCTCTGCCCTGGCCGATCCCTTCACCGGGGTAGTGGTCATCTACTCCTACCAGGGCAAACAGTATGCCGAAGCCGGCGTTGGCGGCACCAGCCTGGCTAGCCCGCTGTTCACCTCCATCTGGGCCATTGCCGATCAGTACAACGGCAGTCCGCTCGGCTTTGCCGCCCCCGCAGTTGCCAAGCTGAAAACCGGACAGATCACCGACGTGGTGCCGAACACCACGCTCGACATCACGGACCCAGCCGGCACGGTCTACGACTCCAACGGCGCCACCTTCTACTCCGCCTCTGGTCTCTTCTACCCCGGCGAACTCTACTCGCAGAAGCAGTTCCCCAGCGCCATCTGGCCCTTTGATGCCGAGGACGCGCTGGTGCTCAGCTTCGGCACCGACTCGTCGCTCACCGTCACCAAGGGTTGGGACAACGTAACCGGCTACGGCGAACCGAATGGATTGCCGTTCATTCAGGGAGTGACCGGTAAAACAACCGGAGCCAAATAGCAGCTCTGATCCCCCAGAAACAAACGGCGCGCCGGAACTGACCGTTCCGGCGCGCCGTTTTTGTCTTTTGGCAGCCAGATTGAATGGCTGATCGGATGTGTGGCGAACGAGGCAAGTTTAAGGGAGAAACGACGCCGAAAGTGCGCACGTTTATGGCCAAACGGGCCAAAAAGAGCCCTAAAAGGGGACATATTCAGGGCTTTTGTACCCTGGAAAGGTAACAGATATCTTCGTTAATATGTTCATTTCATGCAACTTACTAGATATGTCCGGTCGAAATGGGCACTTAAGGGGTGGGGTAGGGGGGGGGTGGAGATCGGAGGTTTGGGTTGATTCTCTCGCCGGCATCGACCTGAAAGAGGCTTAGCTACAGACATCATGCGCGCCTGGAGCCCAATGTTGTGCAAACCGCCTGGGGGGTAACTCCGGGTTAGCCGCAAAAGGGGGCGGGCGGTGGAGTTCGTGGTCTCCCAGGTCTGAAAATCCAGACCTGGGGCACCCATCGTTGTAGCTGGTCAGAGACGGGTTAGCCATCCTCTTCAGCCTTGACGCCTGTGCGGCAATGCCGCATAATCTTCCTGTGAGCGTTCCGATGCTGACGATCGTCGAAACCAGCGCCTTTGCCCGCAGGGCAGAGAAGCTGCTTACCACCGAGGAGCACGAGGAGTTGCTCTATTACCTCGCACTTCATCCGCAGTCGGGAGACGAAATTCCGGGCACTGGCGGAGTACGCAAGGTGCGATTTGCGGCGCGAGGCAAGGGAAAGTCCGGCGGAGTGCGGGTAATTTACTACTTCTTCGACGAAGAGAATCCGCTTTACGCCATCTTTCTCTATGGCAAGAACGAGCAGGCCAACTTGTCGCCGGAGCAAAAGCGAGAGGTTTCGGCATTGGCTGCGACGCTCAAAGGGACGGCTAAGGTGCGGAGGATTCAACCATGAAGCGGAAGAACGTGGCAGATGAGCTTGTCGAGTCCATGCGCGAGGCGGCAGCCATCGCCCAAGGCGAAGCGAAGCCCGCGGCGGCGCATCATTTTCCGCTCCCTCTGGACGTGGATGTGCGGGCCGTGCGCGCAGCCACCGGGCTCAGCCGGACGGAGTTTGCGCGGCGGTTTGCGCTCGATCCACGCGCCTTGCAGGATTGGGAGCAAGGACGCCGGCGTCCGGATCGCGCCGCCCGTGCCTACCTGACAGTCATTGCCCGCCATCCCGAAGCAGTTGTGGAGGCTTTGGCTAGCTGAGTCCTTGCACTCAGGCTGGCAGGGGCACAGAAGCCGGACGGGCGATACTCGTGGTCTCCCGGGTCTGAAGGTCCAGACCTGGGGCACCCGGCGATAAGACCGCGATGAGCGGGGCACAGTGTCTCATTGATCGCGGCGATCTTTTGGGACTGATGATCGGGCTACCTGCCCGAAGAAAGTAATATGTAAAATGCACATTTTAAACATTGTGATATGAATATTTGCCAATTACACCGCACGACACGCTCAGACCTCTTGACCTGCACAGACCTCATACTGTAGATTGTGCTGAGAAGTGAAAGGCTCTCTGTCAGGAGGATTATCAGTGGCGAGTAAACTGGATGTTCTGCTTGATCGATTCAAGATGGTTGTGGAAGGTGGACAGGTTCCGCGCCCATTTGGGACCTTCAAGACATACGCGATCTCGAATTTTCGGGGTGGTATTGGAAAAAGTACGATCGCCTTTAATCTGTCGTGGGAAATATCCAGAAAATGCAGAACATTACTGATGGATGTTTGTCCGCAGTGCAATTTCACTCAACTGCTGTTGGGTGATGAAACGCTATTGCAGCCAGCCAGTATTTACGACGCTCTTCTGCCAAAGGTCATGCCTGGAACTCCAGAGGTGGCAGGCGATAATCTGTTGGTCAGCGTTCCGCCACACTGCAGCCATTTCAAGAATGGTGCCGGCGCCTTTGTTGTACCGGGGTCTAAAGAGCTTTTTCTGTTTCCGAGTCTTCTCTACACACAACTGAGCAACGCGCAAACTCTCGGGGTCAAAAACAGGGAGACAAGTAGCAGGAACATCCTTCAAGCTATTGATCAACTGGTTGAAGCCTTGTCGGAGCACGTCAAGGCTTCAAAGGTGCTCATAGATACAAGTCCGTTTTTCGGCGGAGCTACTCATTTGGCATGGGTGGCTGCGGATGCTCTGATTATTCCCGTCAGGGTTGATCAGCAGTCTATGGATGCTCTCAGGTTGACCCTGGATATGCTTAAGAATCCAGACATGGATTTCCTTCGCCTCAACAAGCAGGCTGGAATTAACAAAGTGCCCAAGGTCCATGCAATTGTGATGACGCACTGCGGATGGAACCGTCAGGCGGCATTTACACCGGATCGGTCGACTCAAGCATATTTGACCAAGGTCACTGAAATCGTATCGGAGTATGCGGAATTGTTTTCCAGCGATGACCCGATTGACGCAATCCACCTTCTGGATGATTTTCACTCAGCAGGAAGGATCAGCGGAACTGAGAGAATTCCTCTTGCCAAATTGCCGGTAGGCGAGTCACACACTATCGAGGGCCAGAGGCTAGAGGTAAACCAGTCAGTCACTCGCTACCAGAACGAGCTTAAATCGCTTGCCGGATGCATCTGATGCCGAGTGCCCCCAGGTCTCGATTTTGAGACCTGGGGGGTCGCGTCTGCACTTCGTGTTAGGGCACGACTTCAGTCGTGCCGTAGACGCAGCAAACGAAACCCGGCTTTAGCCGCTGCGGTGCTGTAGCTCGGCAAGAATACCTTCCCGCAGGGGCTAAAGCCCGTAGCTATTTTGCAGCATTCTCGGCACGACTGAAGTCGTGCCCTGACACTATTGCGCGACCGAGTCTGAAGTCGTGCCCCGACACAATCTCGCGACTGAGTCTGAAGTCGTGCCCTGACACAGTCTCGGGGCGCAAAATTGAAGTCGTGCCCTGACACGCACGATTGCGCAGCCCAATTTGAAGTCGTGCCCCGACACAGTTTCTTGGCTCAATCTGATGTCGTATCCTGACGCGCCTGGCAGCACATACCCATCGACCTGCCCCGACATAACGGCATGACCTTCATGAAGCCGCTTTACCTCGGCGTTGGCTTTGCGGTTTCACGTTTCTGCTTCTTCAAGTACGCCGATCCGGACACGAAATCGGCCGGAGAGATCGCCAGGCCAGCCTTCACCGGGTTGTTATCGATGTACTCGCGGTGCTGCTGAAAACTCTGCTCATCAACGATACGCACATCGGAAAATCCTCGCTGCCAGACCTCGCCTCGAAATTCAAGTTCCTTCTTGGCGCGATAAGAAAAGCCACCCTTGATCAATTGCATCGCTTTCTCAAGACTCAAGTCGCCGGGAACGGTCATGAGGATGTGAACATGATTTGGCATGACAACGAAGTCGTGGATAACTATCTTCTCGGATCGCACGTAAGACCGCAGGACGTCGATGAAGAGATTTGCCATGCGTTCGGTCTGAAAGAGGGATTTCCCGCCCGCTGTGCGGGTGGTTGCAAAAAACGTTCGCGGGCGTCCCGCGGCGCGATTCGGGTCCGACGGTCGGGAAGGCTTTGACATCGCAGGGGCTAAAGCCCTCCGTTCTTTGAATTCGGCTTCGGCACGACTGAAGTCGTGCCCTGACACCATTGTGGCGGGAAGCGAGTCTTTCCGCAGCCTGTGAAGTTGTGCCCTGACACGGTTGTGTTGGTGTTCTTGCAGTTTGAAGTTGTGCCCTGACATGGTTGTGTTCGTGCCCTCGCAGTTTGAAGTCGTGCCTTGACATGTTTGTGTTCATGCTCCGGCAGCTTGGGGACCTGCCCTGACACGGTCGACGCCATAGTCATGTCTGCGTGGAAATAATCAGCGAGGCTGAGCCAGTGCTGGATGCCTCAAATCTCGAGTGTCAATCGGAACCTGAGGCATCCAGTTTGCATGGGTGCCTTACCCGCAGGTGATTATTCTTCTTCCTCCTCCACGGGGCGCTTGGCGTTGGCTAGGATTTTGTCGGCTACTAGCTGCGGAACGATGTCATAGTGATCCATCTCCATGCGGTAACTGCCCTTGCCTTGAGTCATGGAAGTTAGAAGGGTTCCATACGTCAGCATTTCGGCCATGGGGACCTGGGCGTTGATGACTGTGGTCCGGCCCTTGGACTCCATGCCGCCGACGCGGCCGCGGCGGGAGTTGAGGTCGCCCATGAGGGTTCCGGCAAACTCGTCGGGAGCTTCGATTTCGACCTTCATGACGGGTTCAAGCAGGCAGGGCTTGCAGGACTCCATGGCCTTGCGGAAGGCCAGGCGGCCGGCCATCTTGAAGGACATTTCATTGGAGTCGACGTCGTGGTAACTGCCGTCGTAGACGGTGGCCTTGAAGTCGACGACCGGGAAGCCGGCGAGATAACCGCGGGCGGCCGACTCGACGATTCCCTTTTCAATGGCCGGGATGAAGTTGCGGGGAACCGCGCCGCCGAAGACTTCATTGCCGAACTCAAAGCCGCCGCCGCGGGGCAGTGGCTCCATGCGGATTTTGCAGTCGCCGAACTGGCCGTGGCCGCCGGTCTGCTTCTTGTGGCGTCCCTGCGCCTCGGCCTTGGCGCGGATGGTTTCGCGGTACGGGACCTTGGGCGATTTGAGCGTGACCTCGGCGTGGTAGCGCTTTTTGAGACGGTTGACGATGGCCTCGATGTGCGGCTGGCCGGCGCCGGCGATGAGGAACTCGTTGGTCTGCGGGTCGCGGAAGAAGCGGATGAGCAGGTCCTCTTCCATGAGCTTGTGAATGGCGGGGGCCAACTTGTCCTCGTCGGCGCGGGTTTTGGGCTCGATGGCGTAGGTCATGGCCGGCTCGGGCAGCGGGAAAAGGTCGATCTGGATTTCCGCGCCTTTGGCGCCGAGCGTGTCGCCGGTGAGGGTTTCGCGGAGCTTGGCCACGGCGCCCAGGTCGCCTGCGTGCAACTCGGCAACCTCGACGGCCTTGCGGCCCTGCATGATGCTCAAGTGCGCCATGCGTTCCTGCGAGCGGCGAGTGTAGTTCTCGACCGTGGCGTCGCTCTTGAGGACGCCGCTGACGACTTTGAAGAAGGTGATGCGGCCGGAGAAGGGGTCGGTCATGGTCTTGAAGACCATGAGGGCCAGCGGCTCGGTGTCGGCAACCTTGCGGAAGGTGACGCCGGGCTCTTCCGGTTCGGCACCGGCTGCGATGGCCGCGACCGCCTCAAACGTGGGCGTGCGGACGGCGATGGGCGCGCGCTCGGTGGGCGCGGGGGCGTAGTCCTTGATGAAATCGAGCAGATGATCGAGAGCGATGTTGGCCAGGCCGCTCGAAAACAGCACCGGGAAGATGCGGTCTTCGCGAATGGCCTCGTGCAGCGCGGCGACGAGGTGCTCTTCGGGGATGGTGCCCTTCTCGAAGTACTCCTCCATCAACTCGTCTTTGCCTTCGGCGACCAGTTCGACCAGCGCTTCGTGGCGGAGCTTGGCGTCGGCGGTCAGGCTGGCGGGAATTTCGCCGGTGACTTTGCCGCGGCCGTCGCCGCCGGGGGTGTAATAAAAGGCCTGCATGGTGACCAGATCCACCACGCCGCGAAAGCCTTCGGGGCCGGAGATGGGCAACTGGACGGGAACACAGTTGCGGCCCCAGCGGTCGACCAAATCGTCAATAAGGGCGCTGAGCCCGCCACCGCCGCCGGCTTTGGGGTGGTCCATCTGGTTGACGACGACGACGCGGGGGACGTTGGCCTCTTCGGCATATCTCCACACCCGCTCGGTGACCGACTCGACGCCATTTTGCGCATTGACGACGACCACGGCCGCTTCGACAGGCAGCAGGGCGGCGCGGGCTTCGTGGGTGAACATATGGAAGCCGGGGGTGTCGACGAGATTGATTTTCACGCCCTGCCACTCGGCAAAGGCCACGGCGTTCTGCATGGTGGCGCCGCGGGCAATTTCCTCTTCGTCATAGGCGGTGACGGCGGTTCCGTCGGCCACCTTGCCTTGGGTCGGGGTCATTTTGGCGGCATGCAGCAGGGCGGCAATCAAGGTGGTTTTGCCGCTGTGCGCATGCCCCATTACAGCTACGTTGCGGATCTCACTTCCCTGGTACGTTTTCATCGCAGTTCTCCTGTGAAATGCCTGGATTTTGCCTGAATTTGGAGGGATGGAACGAGGGAGGGACAGGGAGGCCTTGGGACGTCCCGAGGGGCGTCAAGGTGGCCGGATTGGAGGGCCACGGGTCCCGGTTTGCCTTCTACCTCATCCATGGGGAGGGTCTCGGGCCAACGCCGGGCAGGAAAAATAGAGGGTGAATCCGCCAGGCGTCTATCGCTAAGAAGCGGATGCTATCACACGCGGAGTGTGAACGTCCTGTGACTAAGGGCACA
>Ga0224528_1000667_pt1 | contig 25441 bp, 21 predicted proteins | sample CBST25metaG_2_FD_179888 | JGI IMG/M metagenome (GOLD analysis project Ga0224528, IMG submission 179888) | Peat soil microbial communities from Stordalen Mire, Sweden - C.B.S.T25 | ecosystem: Environmental > Terrestrial > Soil > Wetlands > Peat | place: Sweden: Norrbotten County, Stordalen Mire...
GGTTCCGGCGCTCTCGGTGGGCGACCGCGGCCTGCTTGACCTGCTCACCCTCGACCGCAACGGACGCCTGACGGTCATCGAGCTAAAGGCCAACGAAGATTTGCACCTGCCCTTGCAGGCTCTGGACTATTGGATTCGGGTGCGCGCCCTGAACGACGACCGCCAGCCCGCCGAGGGCAACCAGAGCGGCAGGCCGCTCTCTGCCTTCGAGCGCCAGGGCTACTTCACCAGCGCCGAGGTCTCACCCCTGCCGCCGCGCCTGCTGCTGGCCGCGCCCGCCCTGCGCATTCATCCCGCCAACGAGCCGGTGCTGCGTTACCTTTCGCCCCAAGTCGAGTGGGAGCTGATCGCCCTCACCGAGCATTGGCGGCGCGAGCTGAAGGTCGTCTTCCGCAAGCGCGGCGGAGACCGGTAACTAATAAGAAACAAAAGCAAGTTGAACAAAACAAAGAGTCCGTGTAATGTGCATATGATCCCACCCTAGCCACAAAAACAAGAACGTGGCGAGGGTGGGGCACCCAGTTTCATGCGCAGCGGGTCGGCGAAGCCGGTTGGGGACTAAAGAGAAACTACACCCGGCGGAGCCGAGATTCGTGCTTTCCCCGGTCCCCGAATGCGAGGGACCGGGGGCACCCAGCGCCCCAACGCCGAAGCGATATTGACCAACGCCTCGATGGAAAACCGCGCGATCCGCCCGCGCAGCAGATCGTTGTTGCATGGCTGCGTCAAGCCGCACTGTTTCGCCACTTTGGCTTGCATCCACCCATTTTGCTTGATGATTGCCTCGACAAATGCCCAAATGGCCCCCATTTTGTTACTGTTGACCCATGGCAGAAACTGCGAAGCAACCCGATGTGAGTCTTCTTGACCTGGAATCCTTGACTGCCGAGGTGGTTGCGCTGGCGATGAAAGCTGGCGCAACGGATGCCGAAGCGGTGGCGCGCGAGGGCGACGAGTTCAGCGTGAACGTGCGCATGGGCGAGGTGGAAACACTGAAGGACTCTGGCTCGCGGGGGCTGGGACTGCGGGTGTTTCTGGGTTCGCGGTCGGCTTCCACCTCGACCAGCGACTTGACTGCGGAAGGAATTCGGCAACTGGTCGCGGGCGCCGTGGCGCTGGCCAAGGTCACCGAGGAAGATCCTTTCACCGGGTTGCCGGAAGCGGGCGAGTTTGGCGCGCGGCCGGAAGATTTGCACCTCTACAGCGACGACGTGTATTCGCTGCGCGGCGAGGAGCGCATCGCCTGGGCGCGGCGGGCCGAGGCGGCGGCGCTGGCGGTGGACGCGCGGCTGACGAACTCCGACGGCGGCAGCTTTGACGCGGCCACGGGGCGCAAGGTGCTGGCCAACTCGCGCGGCTTCGTGGGCGGCTACCGGTCAAGCTATGCCGGAGTGGCGGCGGCGCCGGTGGCGACGGACGCCGACGGCACCATGCAGCGCGACGGCTGGTGGTCGAGCGCGCGGTGCTTGGCGCACTTGGAGTCGCCTGAAAGTATTGGAAAAGAAGCGGCGCGCCGCGCCTTGCGAAGGCTGGGAGCGCGGCGCGTGCCGACGCAGAGAGTGCCAATTATTTTTGCGCCGGAGGTGGCGCGGTCGCTGGTTGGCTCCATCTTCGAGGCGGCCTCGGGAGACGCGATTTGGCGGGGGGCTTCGTTTTTGACAGGCAAGCTGGGCGAAAAGATTGCCGCGACCTCGCTGACGGTTGTGGACGACAATGCGATGCTGCTGCCGAGCGGAATGGGAGGCTACGGAACCACTCCCTTTGATGGTGAGGGATTGCCCTCGCGGCGGACGGTGGTGGTGGAGGCGGGCATACTGCGCAACTACTTGCTGAACAGCTACACAGCTCGCAAGCTGGGGATGAAGTCCACGCACAACGCAGCGCGGGGATTGGCCGGAACGCCGGGCGTCGGCTGCGGCAATCTCTACATCGAGCCAGGAACGCAGACTGCCGAGCAGATCATCGCGGATGTGCCCACGGGGCTCTACGTGACCGGGCTGATGGGCTTCGGTGTGAACACGGTGACCGGCGACTACTCACGCGGCGCGACCGGGCTGTGGATTGAGCGCGGAGTGCTGACTTATGCCGTTGAAGAGGTTACGATTGCCGGCAACCTGGCCGAGATGTTTCAGAACATCACTGCCATCGGCAACGATTTGGAGTTTCGCGGCGCGGTGGCCTCGCCGACGCTGCGCATTGACGGCATGACGATTGCGGGAGCCTGAGCAATTGAACGCGCCGATGCAGACTCTCGCCTTTGACCCCGCCGACGCGCGGGCGGCGCTGGATCAGTTGCCGACCAGCGCGGCGGTTTTTGCGCTGTATGGCGCCGAGGCCCACGCCGAGCCCTACATTGGCCGCACACCGAATCTGCGGGGACGGCTGGAGCGGCTGCTGCAACCCTCGGCCAAGCATCCGCGGCGGTTGCAACTGGCCGGTCTGGTGCGGGAGATTCGCTGGCGGCCGACGGGCTCGGAGTTCGAGGCGCTGCTAGCCCAGTTTTCACTTTTAGAGGCGGTTTATGGCGCCAAAGCTCTGGAGCGCATGCACCTGGGCCAACCGGCCTTCCTTCGTTTTTTGGGCGGCAACGCCTACCCGCGCATCGCGGTGACCCACCGGCCCAGCCAGCGCGAGTCCGGTTGGGCCTATGGTCCCTTTGCCTCGCGGGCGGCGGCCGAGCGCTTTGCCGACGAGACGCTCAAGCTCTTCCTGCTGCGCCGCTGCACGGAGGAACTGACGCCTAACCCGGCGCATCCCGGCTGCGTCTACTCCGAGATGAAGATGTGCCTGGCGCCCTGTTATCAGGGCTGCACGAACGAGCGCTACGCCGCGGAGTCTGTGGCGGTCGAGCAGTTTTTGGCCACGCGCGGCGAGAGCCGTCTGGCAACGCTGCGCACTGAGCGCGACGCGGCCTCGGCCAACTTGGAGTTCGAGGCGGCGGCGGCGATTCATTCTCAAATTCAGCGTGTGGAGGGCGTCCGCGCGCTGGCCCCGGAGCTGGTGCGGCCCCTCGATCAGCTTCGCGCGGTGATCTTGCAGGCCTCGGCCAATCCCGGCGAGGTTGCCGTCTTTTTCTATGAGAATGGACGGCTGAGTGGGCCAGAGGGGTTTTCGACCCTGGGCATGAGAATCCAAAACGAGCAGTCGGGATCGACTTCGCTCTTTGCTCATCCGATGGCGCTGGAGCCGGTGCCTGAGGCGGAGGCGGAGGCTCCAGTCAAAACGGCGCGCGGTGTGCTGGAAGCTCGCCTGGAAGCAGCGTGGCCGTGCTGGCTAGCGCCCAAGCGCCCACGGCCACGCTGCGTCAAGGGCATTTGGCGCTGCTCAAGCGTTGGTATTATCGGGCAGAAGCCAAACGCGCCGGCGAAATCTTTTTCCCCGGCGAGGCGGGTGGCTGGCCGGTGAAGGCGATTTTGCGCGGAGTGGGGCGCGTCGCGGCCAAGACGCTGATTTGTAACAAGGGCACGACTTTAGTCGGGCCGCAAATGGCTGGAAATAAAGCAGGGATTTAGCCCCTGGGGGAATGCCGGTGTCACGATGAACGTTGGTTCGGCTCCATCTCAATCACGAGTTTTGCAAATGCTTTGCACTTCACCAAGATGGTGAAATCTTCAATTTTTACGACTATTTTGGTTCGGCTCAGTTGGCCATTTGAACGTCCGTAAACCGCCGTTTATAGAATGATTGGGCCCATCAGGAACGGATCGAGCTTTCCCACCCATTCCGCAAAAAACGCGGGATGGATGGGGCACAGGATGAAGCTCAAAACGGGAACGCCCCAAAAGCGGAATAACGCGATAGTCATTAGATATTTCTCATCTTGTTTTTTCGCTTCCGCAACTTACACTCAGCCCATGAGCCTCTCTCTTCAGTCCTTTCCCCGGCAGCAGAAACCTCTCTCCCGGTCAGGATCACTCAATAGAATACGGGGCATTTTTGCCAGCGCGCTGGAGCATCATCAGCAGGGGCGGCTGGGCGAGGCGGAGCGGCTCTACCGGCAGGTATTGGCGCTGGAGCCGCGCCACGCCGAGAGCCTGCATCTGCTGGGTGCGATTGCGCACCAGGTGGGGCGCGACGAGACGGCAGTCGAACTGATTGGCGCGGCCATTGCGCTGGACAAGCGGCAGGCGGCGTATCACTCGAATCTGGGCGCATCCTTGCAAGCGCTGGGACGGCTGGAGGAGGCGGAGCGCAGCTATGAGCGGGCCATTGCGCTGAAGCCGGGGCTGGCCGAGGCGCAGATGAACCTGGGCGCGGTGCTGGAGGCGCAGGGCAAGCGCGAGTGGGCCGAGCAGCGTTTTCGCCAGGCAATCGCGCTGAAGCCGGAACTGGCCGAGGCCCACGTGAACCTGGGCAACGTTTTGCAGGCACAAGGCAAGCTGGACGAGGCCATCGCCAGCCATGAACGGGCGCTGGCGTTGAAGCCTGACTTTGCCGAGGCCCGCTTCAACTATGCCAATGCCTTGCAAGCGCGGGGCAGGCTGGACGAAGCGGTGGAGAGCTATCGGCGGGCGCTGGCGTTGAAGCCGGGCGCGGCCAGCTTTTATGGCAACCTGGGCAATACGCTGCTGGCCCAGGGCAAACTGAACGACGCCGAGGCCTGCTATGCGCAGGCGCTGGACCTTCAGCCGGAATATGCCGAGGCCTGGTATAACCTGGGCAACGCGCGTCAGGCGCAGTCGACTGGGCGGCTGGGCAAGCTGAAGGAGGCCGCGTCCTGCTATGAGCGGGCCATCGAGCTCAAGCCAGAGTTGCCCGAGGCCCACTATAACCTGGGTAACACGCTGCACACACTGGATTTGCTGGAGCCGGCCCGAGCCAGCTTCGAGCAGGCGCTGGCGTTGCGGCCTGCTTATGCCGAGGCGCACTACAATCTGGGCTGCGTACTGGAAGATTTGGGCCGGCTGGAGCCGGCAATCGCGTCGATGCGGCGTGCCCTGGCGCTCAAGCCGGAGTATGCGCAGGCGCGTTTTGGCCTGGCGCTGGCCCAGTTGCGCGGCGGGGATTTTGCTGCGGGCTGGCGCGGCTACGAGAGCCGTTGGCAGTCGCCGGACCACGACACGCCCTGGCGTGATTACGCCGAGCCGCGCTGGACGGGCGAAGCGCTCCGCGCGGGGCGTCTGTTGCTGTGGGGTGAACAAGGCGTAGGCGACGAGATTCAGTTTGCCGGGCTGCTGCCTCAGGCCATTGCCACCGGCAACCAGATCGTGCTGGACTGCGAAGCGCGGCTGAAGCCGCTGTTTGCGCGCTCGTTTCCCGAGATTGAGGTGGTCAGCGGCTGCGGACCCGCCGAAACGCGGGAGAAAGAGTTTGGCGCTCAACTGCCGATGGGTAGCTTGCCGGGGCTTTATCGCACCAGTGAGGCGGCTTTTGAGTCAACGGTTTCGCCCTATCTTAAAGCCGATCAGGCGTTGCGGCAGCACTTCCGCGCAGCCTATGGCAGAGAGCGGCTGATCGGCCTGGCCTGGCAGACCAGAAATCAGAAAACCGGCCGCAAGCGCAGCCTGAATTTGTCGCGGTTGAAGCCGCTGTTTGCGCTGCCTGGGGTTCGCTGGGTCAGTTTGCAATATGGAGATTTTGACGCGCTGGAAGCGCAGGCCGCGGCGGCTGGAGCGCCGCTGCTGATCGATCACTCCGTGGATCAGATGGTAAACATGGATCGCTTTGCGGCGCAGGTGGCGGCCATGGATCAAGTCATCACGATCGACAACTCGACAGCCCACCTGGCCGGGGCGCTGGGTGTGCCTACCTGGATGATGCTGCCCTTTGCCGCGGACTGGCGCTGGATGGAGCGGCGCGCTGATACGCCCTGGTATCCCACGCTGCGCCTGTTTCGGCAGCCGGCGCGGGGAGATTGGGATTCAGTTCTGGACAGGGTACGAGGCGAGCTGACCTGAAAATGGCAGTAGGAGTTGCTCTCCCAGGTGCCCAAAAGCAAGGCACCTGGGGCACTCATTTTCCGTGGTATCCCACTCAATCCGCACAATACGCGGAATGAATGGGGCACGGGCTAGCTTAAGAAGAAAATTAGCTGAGGGCGAAAGCGCCAGCGCCTTGCACACCGGCGAAGTAGCCCCCGGCGGCTAGCTGAATACGGGGAGCGCGCTTCTGGCCAAAGTGCAGGCTGGCGGTGACGCGCTTTTCGACTTCGGCGACAAGGCTTGGGTAGCCCTGCACCAATCCGCCCGAGATAAGCACGGCCTGGGGATCGAAGAGGTTGAAGAGGTTGGCGACGCCCTCGGAGAGATAGCCAACCAGGATTTGGTATGCGGCCACGGCAGCGGGGTCACCGGCTTGGGCGAGGCGGCCGATTTCAAAGGCCAGGGCGTCGTCGGCCAGAGCGGGAACGTCGGCGCCGACGCGGCTTTTATATTCACGGACGAGGGCGGCGGTGGAGACGTAGGCTTCCATGCAGCCCAGGCGGCCGCAGTTGCAGGCTCGTCCTCCGACGCGCAAAACGTGGTGGCCGATGCTGCCGGCAAAGCCGTGATTGCCCCGCAGCAGGCGGCTATTGCAGACGACGCCTCCGCCGATTCCGGTGCCGATGGTGAGGGCGACAAAATCGGTGAGTCCGCGTCCGTGGCCGTAGTGCAACTCGGCCAGAACGGCGGCGTGGGCGTCGTTGAGGACGCGGGTGGGCAGGTGGAAGCGCTCCGCGGCGAAGCCGCGCAGATCGAAGCCGGCCCAGCCGGGAAGGTTGTCGGTGGCGGCAAAGACCGAGCCGTCGTTGACGTCGATGGCTCCGGCGCTGGCGATGCCAAGGGCGCTAGGCGTGATGCCGGCCTGCGCGGCCTGGGCGCGCACCTTTTCGATGGCGGAGGCAAGATTGCTCGCAATCGCGCCGCGACCGCGAGGGGCTTCAGTGGGCACCTGCGCCGAGCAAGTAACCTGGCCCTGCGGATCAACCAGGCCAGCCTTGATGGAGGTTCCGCCAAGGTCCGCGCCGATGACGTGCGCGTCAGCATGGGCTGGGCTGAGGGCGCTGAGAAAGCTCGAGGTGATGACGCCAGGGCGGGTGATGGCCGAACCCACGACGACGCAGAATGCGCCTTCGCCCAGTGCGCGCTTGACCTCGGCAGGAGTGGCCAAATGGCCCTCGGCGATGACGGGGGTCTTGAGTTCGTTGACCAGGCGAGAGAGCAGCGGCCAACTGAAGCCGTGGTTGTTGCGGGTTTCTTCGGTGTAGCCGTTGAGGGTGGTGCCGACAAAATCGGCCCCGGCCTCGCCCGCGGCGCGCGCCTCGTCAAAGGTTGCGGTGTCGGCCATGACGGGCAGCTTGAGTTCGGAGTGAATGCGCTGGATGAGCTGCCGCCAGGGCTCGCCGAAGGCAAACGAGCGGTTGGTGCAGTCTAGCGCGATGACCGAAGCACCGGCGGCGGCCAGTTCTTGGGCCGCGGCAAAATCGGGGGTAATGCGCAGCACGCCATCCGCATAGCGCTTCTGGATGCCGATGATGGGCACGTCTGTATCTTGGCGAACGAGGCGAATCTGCTCGGCGCTGTTGAGGCGCAGGGCCTGAGCGCCGGCGCCCACCACGGCGCGCACAATGCGCCGCAAGGCGTCCAGATCGTCCAGCGGATCGCCGGGGAAGGCCTGGCAGGAAACCACCAATTTGCCGCGAAGTTGATCTTGAATTGCCGACATAATCTGTATTGCCTCTTTCGCGCCATGCAGCAAAAATGAAGCCCTTGCCGAAATGTATCTCGATACGAATGTATAGTCTACTATATTATGTGGTGATTTGGTATTTTGGGCGTAAGATTTTGCAGTACTTAAAAATTACGCCAATGGAACCGAATCCCGGAAGAGGATTGGATAAAACATGATGAACGCGGTGGCGCTCGGCGCCTTGCTGGCCATGATTTCTGGCTTGATGAACGGCAGTTTCACGCTTCCGATGCGCTTTTTGGGCCGTTGGGAGTGGGAACACGTCTGGAGCCTTTTCATCGTACTTTCGTGCCTGGTAATGCCCGCGGTCATCCTAACCCTGATTGCGCCGCAAAGCTGGCTGCTGATTGCCCACGCTCCGGCCGGGGCGGTGACCATTGCGGCGCTGGCGGGCTTTGCCTGGGGGTTTGGGGCGCTGATGTTTGGCCAAAGCGTAAGCGCGATTGGCATTTCGCTGGCCAATACGCTGGTGCTGGCCATCAGCTCGGCGCTGGGTTCGCTGCTGCCGATGATGCTGCTTTCGCCGGCCAAGCTGACCCAGCCCTCGGGGCAGCACGTGCTGCTGGGCGTGGCCGTGGTGGTGGTGGGGATTGCCTGTTGCGGTTACGCGGGGCGGGTGCGCGAGGCGGCCTCCGGGGGAAGGTCAGACCGGGGCAACCTGGTGGGCAAGGCGCGGCCGGTGAGCGTGGCGCTGCTGCTGGCCGGCGGCGCGGGTGTACTTTCGGCGGTCTTCAATATTGGCTTTGCGCTGGCCAAGCCGATCTCTGACTATGGGCAGGCCAACGGGCTCAGCTCCTTTGCCAGCACCAACCTGATCTGGTGGATCATGCTGGGTTCGGGAGCCGTGGCCAACCTGGGATTTTGCCTTTATCTGACGGTGAAAAACCGCAACTTCAAGCGGTTTTTTGAGCCGGGAACGACGCGCCTTTATCTGTTGTCGGCGGTGATGGCGTTTTTGTGGGGCGGCAGCATCTTTGTGTATGGCGCGGCCGCTCCCCGGCTGGGCGAGCTGGGCACGTCGATTGGCTGGCCGCTGAGCCTGGCCACGGGGTTGCTGCTGGCCAACGCTTTTGGCATCGGCCTGGGCGAGTGGAAGCACGCGCCGAAACGCGCACTGGTGTGGATGTATTCCGGTATTGTAGCCTTGTTGTTGGCGATTGTGGTGTTGAGCCGGGCGGGCTCCTAACGCCCGGGAAGTTGAGAGGTCGGATTCATGAGCGGCAAGCAAGTAGAGGAAAACACGACGGCAGTGACTCAGGCCGACGCTGCATTCAAATTTGAGCCGCTCGACAAGAGCAGCTTTACACCGATGTATTTTCAGATTCAGGATCAACTGCTGAAGCTGATTACCTCAGGGCAATTGCGAGCGGGCGACCTGCTGCCCAGCGAGGGAGAGTTGAGCCGGGTTTACGGCGTGAGCCGGATGACCTCGCGGCAGGCGCTGCAGGCGCTGGAGAGCCAGGGCTATGCCTCGCGGCACAAGGGGCGGGGCACATTTGTGACCCAGCCGAAGGTGGAAAAAGACATTGCCCACCTTTCTGGCTTCACGGCCGAGATGCGGGCGCGGGGGTTGAAAGCAAGCTCGCGGGTGCTGGCAGCCGAAACGATTTCAGCGACAGCGGAAACCGCAGGCAGGCTGGCGGTCGAGGTGGGCCAGCCGATCTTCAGGCTGCAGCGGCTGCGCTTTGCCGAGGACGTGCCCATCGCGATTGAAGAGATTCTGCTTTCGCAGGAGCGGTATCCGGGAATCGAAAAAGAGGATTACTCCACCGTTTCGCTGTACGCGGCGCTGCGCGAGCGCTATGACATTCGCCTCAGCCAGGCGGATGAGATTTTAGAGGCGCGGGCGGCCACGCGGCAAGAGGCGGAGATGCTGGAGATTGCGCCCAAATCGAGCCTGCTGATAATTTCGCGCACCTTGTGGAGCGTGGAAGGCAAGCCGGTGGAAGTGGCGCGCTCGGCCTATCGCGGCGACCGCTACCGCGCGGTGCTGCGGATTCCCGCCACGGTGATGGAGTAGTTTTTTCGTCCGGATGACCCTGCAATCCCACCCATTCCGCATGGAGCGCGGAATGGATGGGGCACGGGGAACTGGACGGGGCTTGATCGGGCCGATATTGTTTGTTTTGCTCCTGCTTGGCCGATTCCGGCCAGTTCTGCATCCTGGCGATTAGAATGTCGTGGTGAAACTCGCTTGGCTGCGCCGCCTGAGTGTCGATCTCATCTTTTTTGCCACCGGCTTTGGCACCGTGCTGCTGGGTGTGCTGGCGCCGTTGCAGTTTGTGGGGCGAGTGGGCGACGCGGCCACTGCGCAACTGTTTTTCAGCCAGTTTCTGGGCTCGATTGCGGGCAATTTTCTGCTTTGGGGGCGGCCGTCGCGGTCGCTGCAATGGGGGTTGGCGGTTTGCACGCTGGGCGCCTTGATGCTGGTTTTTCATACCGCGACGCTGGGCTGTCTGTTTCTCTTTGGCGTGGGTCTGGGCATGAGCATGACCAGCGCCAACCTGGTGGCGGCGCAGGAGACCACGGCAGCGGAACGGGCCAGCCGCCTGGAGTTCATCAACTTTGCCTGGGCCGCGGGCGCCATGATCTGCCCCTGGGCGACAATTTGGGCCAGCAACCTGCTACGGCCGGCCATGATGTATGGATTTCTGGCCGGATTTCTGCTGCTGCTGGGCGTGGCTTTCAGTTGGGCGGGCGCGCCGGTCATCTCCGCCGAGGAGCAGGTGGCCAGCCAGCCGGTCTTTGACCCGCTGACGCTGGCGTTGTGCTGTCTGCTGGGGTTGCTTGCGGTGGGCGTGGAAAGCTCGGTCGGCAACTGGATTCCTACCCTCGCCTTTCGCGAAAGCTCCGCGCACAACTCGATTTCACTGACCAGTTCGCTCTTTTGGGTAGGCATTGTGACGGGGCGGCTGTTTGCCTCGAAGACCACTCGCTCGATTGCGCCGCGTACACTGGGTGTGCTCAATAGCCTGCTGGCCCTGGCCTCGGTGTTGTTGATCATCCGTGTGCACGGATTGGCGCTGCTCTCAGCGGGCGGTTTTTTGACGGCATTCTGGATCAGCTCGATTTATCCGCTGGCAATTGCGCGCGCCGTGCCGCTGAAGGGGCGACGCTGGCTGTTCATTGTCGCAGGACTGGGCAGTTCGTTTATGCCCTGGCTGACGGGGGTTTATTCGCAACGGTGGGGCTCGCTGCGCCTGGCGCTGGCGCTGCCCGCGGCAGGATGCTTGCTGCTGGCAGGTCTGTTTGTGATGAGCAGAGCGAAGCCGAGGGTGAGCGTGGGCGGGGATTGACGCGGTTTGTTGTTTCCGTGAGTTTGGCGCCGTTGTAAAAAGCTGTAGTTATGTATATCCCAGGCTAGAGCGAAACCAGAGTAATCGTGCCTTCGAAAAGTGTATCCGAGGTGGCTTTTTTCTTGAGGAAAAAGCCACTTTGCCGCATTGCCCTTGGGTACAGCTACTCTGGTTTCGCTATAGGCGCGATAAGGCCGCGCCGAACGTGAGGCGCCCGGCAAATGGAAATGTGCGACCATCATGCGCCGTTCCTACGGGACTTCAGATGTATTTTGAGGTAACCTCACCCCACGCTGAAGCGCGGGGCTAATCAACCCTGCGCCTGCGGCGCGGAGCGACGGGCTGCTGTTGATCTTATGAAATCGAGCGGAAGAGCCAGTAGAGCAGGCCAGAGAGGACTGCGGCGGCGGGCAGGGTGAAGACCCATCCGGCGGCGATGTTGCGCACCGTGGTGAGGCGCAAGCCGCTGCCATTGGCGGCCATGGTGCCGGCGACACCGGAACTGAGCACGTGGGTGGTCGAGACCGGCAAGCCGAAGGTGTCGGCGGCAAAGATGGTGCCCATGGCCACCAGTCCGGCGCAGGCGCCCTCGGCGTAGGTCAAATTTTCCTTGCCGATCTTTTCGCCGACGGTGACCACCACGCGCTTCCAGCCGATCATGGTGCCCAGGCCGAGGGCCAGTGCAACGGCTACCTTGACCCAGTTGGGAATGAACTTGGTGGCTTTGTCGACCTGGCTTTTGTAGTTGTTCAAGGCGGCGCTCTCGCCGCTGTTGAAGACCGGCTGCCGATGTTCTTTGATGAGGCGCAGGTCGTTCTTTTGCATCAGGCGAATCGCCTCGCTGGCCACATACATGTCGTTGCGCACGTTGGTCTGCTGGCTGGCGGGGACGGCCTTGAAGAGCTTGTAGAGGGCGACCTCGTGGTTGAGATCCTCGACCAGCTCACGCAGGGCCAAGATCGTGTCGGGTTGAATCTGCTGAGTGCGGATGTAGTCGGTAACCTCGGTGCGGGCGTCCGAGCCAAGAATGCCGGTTTTGTCCACGTGCCGGTCAAGGATCTGCCCGGCCTGCTGGGAGGAGGCGATAAAGCTCTGTACCTCGGCAGGGCTGACGGCGTGGTTCAGAGCGTAGGCCGTGGGCACAGTGCCGATGAGGATGAGCATGATCAGGCCCATGCCTTTTTGGCCGTCGTTGGAGCCGTGGAAGAAGCTGACGCCGGTGCAGGTGAGCACCATGAGGGCGCGAATGGGCAGCGGCGGCGGCTCGTCGTTTTTGGGGGCGTCAAAGAGCACCTGGCCGTGCTCGAGAATGAATTTGGCAAAAATAGCCAGCAGCAAATGGGCAACGAGGCCCAGCGCGAAGACCAGGGCAATGAAGCCCCAGGGAGCCTGCCAGAACTCGGCGGCGCGCACCGGCAGCCACTTGGCCAGCCCCAGGGGCGCTAGCAGCCAAACGGCCAGATTGAGCAGCAGAACTCCCACCAGTCCGGCGGGCAGTACGCTGAGCAGTGCAAAAAGCGGTTTTTTGTATTGCTGCAGAAAGCGCAGAGCGAGCCCACGGGCCCAATCCGTGTCAGTGAGGAGTTTGGCGAGCAGTAGCAAGATTCCGGCAAAGAAGAAGCCGACCAAGGGCGAGATGAGCAGCACCTTGAGCACCTTGAAAGCCTGATCCCAATCGACGCCCGAGGTGCCGGCATGGACGTGGAGCAACTGATTGGCGACGCCGACGCCGATGATGGAGCCGACCATGGTGTGGGAGCTGGAGGCGGGCAGGCCAAACCACCAGGTGCTCAGATTCCACAGGATGGCGGCGATCAGCAGGGCAAAGACCATGGCGAAACCGGCGCCCGAGCTAACCTGAAGGATGAGTTCGACCGGCAGCAGGGTGATGACCGCAAAGGCCACGGTTCCAGTGGAGGCCAGCACGCCGGCCAGGTTGCAGAATCCGGACCAGACGACAGCCAGATTGGGATCGAGAGAGTGGGTGTAGATCACCGTCGCCACCGCGTTGGCGGTGTCGTGGAAGCCGTTGACAAACTCGAAGCCCAAGGCGATGAGCAGGGCCAGGGCCAGCAGCAGATAGGGCCAGACGCTGGTAATGGTGACGGTGTCGAGGTCGCTGGCGAGGTGGAAGCCGATATAGCAAAGACCACCGGCCAAAGCCAGCAGAAAGACCGCGATGCCAGAGCGGCTGGCTGATTTCTTCATTTTGCGGTCGAGCATCGACGCGCCCGCGGGCAAAACTTCAACTGTGGCAGCCATCTCGGCCATTAAACATCACCAAAACGGCCGGAAAGATTCCGGGCGCGCTTGGGCCTCCTGGGGCAAAGCGGGGAATAGCAATAGAAATAGGAATGGGATGTCTTGTGGCGGGAGACAGAAGAGCCGAATAAGTTGGCGTCCATAAAACCCCAACAACCGCATTGATTGAGCAGTTGTTTGACAAGCCAGTTTGAAAAAATAACCTGACTTTCATAAACATTTTACACGGCGGGGGTAAAGAGAAGAAGCGCAGGAGCGCGGAACGGTGGAAAAGCAGCTCAAGATGGAACCGCGCGAACTAGAACTCAGCCAGCCGCCGCAGGGCGTCTCCGTAGCGCTCAATCATGTGTTTGGCGATCTTCTGGCGCTCGGCAAGCTCTGGGTCTCTGGGGGCTTTCTCTTGCATTTCCTTCCACTTTTGGTTGTGGCAATCGGTTTCAGCCTTCGCTTTATCCTTTAACTTCATAAACTCTATCTTAACGTTCCCAGGCCGACGGCTTCAGACGGCCAGCAATTGGGGCTGAAAGCCTGCATGGGGTTCATTTCTTGATCCGGGACAGAAGAACTATCGCCAATCGTCCTGGGTGTTGATCAGGTCGCTGCTCATGACGCTGTCAAAGCCGGTGTTTTTCTTGATGAAAATTTCGCTGAAGGCCAGATCCTGGCGGAGCAGAATGGCTTGCAGGCGAACCAGCTCGAGCAGGGCGAGAAACATGGCGATCAGGGCGCGCTCGCTGCGGGTGTGGCTGAGCAGGCGGCGCAGGGCCACGGGTTTGTCGTCCATGGTGAGGCGGCGGCTAAGGTACTGAATCATTTGGCCGACGGTGACGGAGTCTTCCTGCAGGTTGAAGACAGGGCGCTTGCGGGCGCGCTCCAGAATGTCACGGAAGATGCGCACCAGATCGACGGTGTCGGCGGCGATTTCGGGCTCGGTTCCCTCGTCGTTTTTGAATTCGCGCGAGCCGGGGTTGGTCCAACTGGCGGCCTCAAGCATCTGCTTCTGCTGTAACATCTGAGCGGCGTTTTTGAAGCGTTCGTGCTCCAGCAGCCGCTCGACCAGCTCGCGGCGGGGATCTTCGCTGGCGTCGTCGGAGCCAGTGTCGGCGCGGGGCAGCAGCATCTTGCTCTTGATGTGGATCAGCAGCGACGCCGTATAGATAAATTCCCCCGCCACGTCCACATCGCCAGACTTCAGTTGGTTCACATAGGCCAGAAACTGGGCCGTGATCTTGGCGATCGGAATATCGTAAATGTCGATGTCCTGCTTGCGGATCAGATCCAGCAGCAAGTCCAGAGGTCCGTCGTAAACCTGGCCCACGAAGACCGAAAACGGCGATTGCTCCGAGCCTTCGTCCAGCTTCTTTTGCCGCGCGGCCAGCTTGGCGGCAGCCTTCTCTTCTGCCTTGGCCGCGCCGATTTGCTCGGCAGTCGGCTCGGGGGCTTCGGGTTCTGCTTCTGGCGCGACACTGGACTCGGCAGTCGGCACGGCTTCTTTAGGCGAGGGGGCAGGCTGGGTTTCTGGCAGAATCGACGAAAGACTTCCCCCAGGGGCTAAAGCCCCCGTAAAGTTCGTGGCTTCTTCGGCACGACTGAAGTCGTGCCCTTTCAAAGCATCAGGCTTGGCAGCGGGTTCGGTAAGCGGCTCTTCGAGTTCTGCAATCTGCTCTTCGGGCTCGGCTTCAGGGGCGGCAACGGGAGCTGGCTCAGGGGCGGGCGCTGGATTGGGCTCGGGCGTGGCTTCAGACGCGGGCGTCTTGAGAACTTCTTCGGATTGAGGGAATGAGTCGGTCAAGGCTGTTTCTTCTTCTGGAGTTCTTTTGGCGCGACCGGAAAGCTCCGGAGCCTTTGGCCTTTGGGGCCGGTCAACGCGGTCACTTCCGGCTATGTCAACGGAGCGTAATTGCTTTCCAGTTCGGTAATATCTACTGGCTCGCTGCCGTGAATGCTGAAGAGGAAGCGATTGTCGACTTTCTGCACCGTTACTGGAATTTTCTCATCCTTTTTGAGGGATTTTTTGGCTTGAGCAAAGGCCTGGGAGTAATACTTTTGCGGAATCACAAAATTCTCAAGCCAGTTTTTATCATCTCTGCCAAGAAGAACCCACACTTCATAGGTTTTCTGCGGAACTTCGAAACTCCAAATCTTTTCATTTTGGCTATAGGTTCCAGCTATTGGCAAAACTCGCTTTTTCTTGCTGGTCAACCACATTTCATCAGGGGCGACAGAAATGGCAATCTCTTTTGGAAGCAGGTACGTCAGCCAATGAGAAGGCAAAAGGGCCATTTTCCCTGTTTCAGAATATATATGCTCTGCAAATACTTTGTATTGATTCAGATCGCGCCGATTATTAAGCTCCTCTTCAGAAACGCCGAAAAAGCGGCGGTCCTCTCCAAGCTCGTGCGAAAGGTCAAAGGCGTCGCGGACTTGGAGCATGGTTTGCTCGGCGCGCACCGCGGCTTTGGCCGATTGAGCGCGGAGCATCTCCCAGGTCTGGTCGATATGCGACTCCAACTCCAGGCGGCGGGTGTGAATGGGAGCGGTGAGCGCGCAGACGGCTTGGGCGGCCAGCGCCTTGCAGTCGGCGCAACGCAAACTGGCGGCGCGGCAGCCGCGCTGGGTTTCAGCGGTGACTTCGGGCGAGCTGAAGACCTTGTGCAGGTCGCCTACCGGGCAAAGCTCGGGATCGCCAGCGTCAGTTTGACGCAAGCGCTGGCCGCCGGTGGACATGGTCTGCACCTTGGCCGCGGCAGTGACCGGGTCTTCGGTCAGTCCGATGGTGTTGCCATAGCTCTTCGACATTTTGCGGCCGTCGATGCCAGGAACCTTGGGCGAAGGGGTGTAGAGGGCTTCGGGCTCGGGGAAGACGCTGGTTTTGTACATCGAGTTGAAGCGGCGGGCGACCTCGCGGGTCAGCTCAACGTGGGCGCTCTGATCCAGGCCGACAGGGACGAACTGAGTCTGGTAAAGCAGGATGTCGGAGGCCATCAAAACCGGGTAGCCGAGGAAGCCGAAGTTGGTCAGATCTTTCCCTGACAGATTCTCTTGCTGCTCCTTGTAGGTGGGTACACGCTCCAGCCAACCCAGCGGGGTCATCATGCCCAGCAACAGGTTCAACTCGGCGTGCTGCAAGACGTGGCTTTGGATGAAGATGGTGCAGCGGGCGGGATCGAGACCGGCGGCAAGGTACTCCAGGGCAACGTCTAACGTCTTTACTTTGAGGCGTCCAGGGTCGGCGTAGTTAGTCGTCAGCGCGTGCCAGTCGGCGACAAAAAAGTAGCACTCGTACTGGTCTTGGAGCTTGACCCAGTTGGCCAGGGCGCCCATGTAGTTGCCGAGGTGGAGCTTGCCGGTGGGCCTCATGCCGCTTAAAACGCGCGGCCGAGAGGCAGGTAGAACGGATTCTGTCATTTTTTCGATCGATTCCGAAGTGGTGCAAAAGATAGGCCCTTGCTTGCCCACAGCGGGTACAGAAGAGCCTGTGTCTATTGTAGCGGGAAGCGTCGCGCGCTACGCGCCAAGAACGAGGTTGAGGGCAAAGGAGATCAGGTGCAGCGCCGGAGTCATAAAGAAGCGAACGACGGGACCGCCAACCAGGATCATGAGGATCAAGCCGAATGCGCCCATGCGGTCGTAGGCGTTCAGGGCGTTGTAGGGGAGTAATTGGCGCAGAACGCGGCTGCCGTCGAGGGGCGGAATGGGCAGCAGATTAAAGATGAACAACGCCAGATTGACCTGAATGCCCAGATCGCACAGGGTTCTGAGGGCCTCGACGTTGGCCGGCAGAGGCATCTCCTGCGGAAGATGGCCCTGGTAGAAGAGAATGGCGGCCAGACCGAAAACTGCCACGACAACCAGCAATAGATTTGAAACCGGGCCGGCCAGGGTGACCAGAATGTCGTCGCGCTTGATCTTGCGGAAGTTGCGCGTAATCACCGGCGTGGGCTTGGCCCAGCCGAAGAGGTAGCCACCCATCATTCCCCCGCCAATCAGCGGGCCAAAGATCATCAGCGCCGGAAAGAGCAGGGTGCCGATGGGATCGATGTGGTACATGGGGTTGAGGGTGACGCGGCCTTGCAGGCGAGCAGTCTGGTCGCCCAGGCGCGAGGCCATCCAGGCGTGCGCACACTCATGAAAGCTGAGCGAAAAAATCAGCAATACAAACTCGAAAACGGCAATCAAAAAGGTGGTGGGTTGCAAACGAATTCTCCCCAGGGGATAATTCTCAGGTTATCATCTGCGGTGGGGCCAATCGCTCACTGTTCACTCGCGCCAGCTTTGTAAGGTGAAACTGACAGCTCAAGAGTCGTGGCATGGATACGGGATCAACGTGGAGCCGTATTGCGCTCGAACCATAGCGCGAGCTGCTCGTCGCTGATCTCCCCCGCCGCCAGCTTCCAAAAGGTAAGAACCCGATCCTCTTTTGTCGCCGTGACTTCGAGGCCGTTCAGCTTCAAAAAGGTGAGGGAAACAGTGAATGCCGTGCGTTTATTCCCATCCACAAAGGGATGATTGGCAACAATCCCCTTGGCATATGCGGATGCAAACCTTGTGATTGAAACGTCCTGCTCAGAGTATGCGAAGAGATTTTTAGGACGCGCCAAGGCAGATTCCAGCAGCCCAAGGTCGCGCACACCTTCGGGGCCACCGTGGAGCATCAGTACCTCCTCGTGCATCCTCAGCACGACGTCCTGCCTGATCCAGACCGGCTCCTTCACTCCGCAAGCCTCTGAAGGACATCGCGATTCTCGTGCATCACCTCCCGCGCCGCCTCCATCTGGGCAGCAAATTCCGTGTCGAAAGGAAGCAAGCGGATGCCTTGGGAGCCCTCGGTGATATAGAGATTATCGCCCTTCTGAAGATTGAGCCGCGCCAGCGTTTCCTTGGGCAGAATGATGCCAGATGAGTTGCCGATGGCGATGATTTTGGCGCTCGCAGCCATGGAGATCCTCCTATCTTTATTGCCAGTATAACATAAGTTATAACGCATGCTCTCCAGTTCTTCGCCGCACACAAAACCGTAGCGCCGGACTCCGCTGGCTGGATCGTGGACCTCCTCGTCCACGCTGGTTTCGCCCTAGTCGCGATCGACCGGGAAGCTGCCCACCAGTTCTCCGGCTGCAACGCGGCGGCCGGCCAGTACGATGGCATGGCTGGCAATGCGCGCGGCGGGGCCGATCACCGTGGGAACCAGCGTGACTTCGCCGTAATCATGGGCGGAGTGGCTGTGTGAATAGATGCGGGCAAACGAGCCGATGACCGCGCCCTTGCCGATGGTGATGCCGCCGCGATCATTGAGCAGCGCGCGCTGGCGGATGGTGACGCCCTCTTCGATCGAGAGGTTGTAGCCATAGGTCAAATCGACGCCATGATAGATTTTGACCCCGGCGCCGATGCGGGCAAAGATGTGGCGGCCCAGCATGGCGCGAAAACGTACACCCAGCCAGTGGTTTGTGCCGATCGGCGAGCGGTCAAACAACTGCCAGAACCAGAGCAAGGGCTTGCGCTGAGCCAGCCGCTCAGGATCGACGTCAGGAAAGTGCTCGGCCTCGAGGGTTACATTCTCAGGGTCCAGCGAGAGCGACATCACGTTGCCGGGCAACTCGCTGGTGAGGGTCAGATTCAGCTTTCCGCCGTGGGGACGCCCCAAAAAAAGCTGATAAAGCTGGTCGCGCACGATTTCGGCGCGGCGCTCGGGAGCCTGATGGCGGGTGAACTCCTCGTCGAGAAACTGAATCCAGCGACGATAGATTTCTTCCGCCTCTGGCGCTGGGTGGGGAACGCTGCTCGTGGGTTTATCCATACGAATTGGACTTTACACCACGAGGCTTGGCTACCGCGAGTGGGACGGGCGGCGCAAGCGGCAGAATGAGTTACGACACCTGTTTTTTGCAAGGGAAAGCGCGCGATTCCTCTTCGCGGCAAAAAAACGGCTTCAACGCAAGAAAAAGGGCCAGCCGGATGGGCTGACCCTTTTTCTTGCGCTCCCACCCTAGCCGCAAAAACAAAAGCGCGGCGAGGGCGATGCACTCAATCCCTTGGACGATCCGAGAAAACGTCCTAGAACTTGACCGAGGCGGCGCGGGGCGAGATGCCGCTCAGTTCGGCGGCGCGAGCTTCAGCGTAGGCGGCAGCACCCAGCAGAGCCGCACGGCTATCCAGAATGACCCGCACCGGCATGTTGATGAGCAACTGGCTCATGCGGCCCTTGTCGGTGAAGGCCTTCATGAACGTGCCATCCTTGAGCTTTTCAAGAATGCGCGGAGCGATGCCGCCGCCGACGTAGACGCCGCCGACCGAGAGCACCTTGAGCGCCAGATTGGCCGTTTCAGCGCCATAGGAAGAGACGAACATATCCAGCGCTTTTTCGCAGAGTTCGCTGCGCGCAGCCAAGGCCAGCTCGGTGATGACTACGTTGGGGTCTTCGTGAGCGATGCGCTCGGCCAGCGAGGCTGGCTCTTCAATGCCGCGCACCTCGCGCAGAAACTCGTAGGCGTTGGTGAGTCCCTGGCCGCTGACCACGCGCTCAAAGCTGACCCGGCCGTTGTACTTCTGCTTGAGGAAGCGAAGCAGATCGATCTCATCCTCGTTGCGGGGCGCGAAATCAACATGGCCGCCCTCGGAGGGATAAGGCGTGTGGCTGCGCCCGTTCCAGATCAGAAAACCCTCGCCCAGACCCGTGCCGGCGGCGATCAAGGCGCGATTGCCCATCTGGCTGGCGTCGCCCTCGCTGAGGGTGTAAACTTGCCCGTCCGAAAGCTCGGCAATGCCATAGCCATTGGCTTCAAGATCGTTGATCAAAAAGACGTGCTGAATCTCCAGGCTGGCCGCCAGTTCGCGGCTGTCGAGAGTCCAGGGAAGGTTGGTGAGGCGCAAGCGCCCGTCGCGCACCGGGCCGGGAACGCCAAAGCAGGCTGCCGTGGTCTTGCTCGTGCCCAGAAATTCCTTGACGATCTCTTGCAGACCGGAGTAGTTCTTGGCTGGATACTGTTCGTCGCGTGTATATTCAAGCTTTCCATTGATAAAGTCGTACAGCGCCAAGTGGACCTTGGTGCCGCCTACGTCGCCGGCCAAAATCATCTTTCTATCTCCAATACCCCGCAGCCTTCCTCATCAGTTGCGGGAAGAAGCGCGGCCGCGGCCTTGTCCAGAATCAAAGTCAGTATACCGCTAACAGGCCGAATGAGTTGACTGGGAAGGCGTTCCGGGTCGCGTGAGCCAGTAAATACTTCTTTGAGAATAACTGCCTTTTCGGCTCCCGCAACCAGAAAAAAGACGGAACGCGCGCGATTGATCACCGGCCAGGTGAGAGAGATGCGCCAAGTATCCTGCTGGGGCACATGATTGGCCACGGCCAGGCGGCCCAGTTCATGCAGGCCCTCGGTGTGCGGAAAAAGCGAAGCGGTGTGGCCGTCAACGCCCATGCCCAGTGCCACCAGGTCAAAACGGGGCATCTCGGCGCCTTCCAGGCGGAAGCTGTTGCGCAGCTCCGACTCGTAGCGGGCGGCGGCGATTTCGGGCTCCAGTTCGCCCTCGATGCGGTGAATCTGGCGCGGAAGCAGCGGCACATTTGCCAGCAGCGTCTCGCGGGTCATGCCATAGTTGCTGCCCGGATCATCGGGCGCAACGTTGCGCTCGTCCACCCAATAGATCTCCAGCTTTTCCCAGGGCATGCGAGCGCGCCAGGGTTCGGAGGGATCGGCGAGCAGTTCAAAAGCCGCCTGGGGCGTGGTTCCGCCGCTGATGGCGATGCGAACCCGGCCCTGCGCCTCGACTGCCTCGCTGGCCATCTCGACAAAATATTGGGTTGCGCGGCGCGCTAATGCTGCCGCGTCTGGCTCGACGTAGTAGTTGATTCTCAGCTCTTTTCCCACGCGCATCCATTTCCTTTCCTCTCTACGTTACGCTCAAATTTTCAGAAGCAGAAAAGGAGTTGGATAACTTGATAAAACTGGGTTCATTTTGAGCCACGAGGCTGATGCGTGGAACCGGGTTCAGCGTGAGAAAGGCGTTGCCGCTTCGCGCACCGCTCAACAAGTCTACGAGTAATCCAAAAATGCCCCAGTGGTTAGAGCGCATGAATTGGTAATTCATCATGGACAAGCGTGGACCGGGGGGTCCACGCTACAGCCGGCCAGGAGGCCGGCGCTACATTCCTACCATTACGAAATTCATGCGGTCACGGTACTAGCGCCCCAGGTAGGCGCGGTACTGCTCTTCGAGGATGCCGGCGGCGCGCGCCAGGGCGAGTTTGGAGAGGTTGTACTGGTAGAGGCTTTCGACGAGATTGCTTTGGGCCGCGGCCAGGGTGGATTGGGCGGCGACCAGGGGCAGATTATCATCCACGCCGGCGGCGACGCGATCCGTCTCGTCGGCCAGGGCGCGGGTGGCCAGATCGACGTTGGAGCGGGCCACCTCGACCAGCTTGGATGAGGCGTCAACGTCGAGCCGCGCCGAGCGCAACTGCTGGTCAATGCCTCCGCGCAGATCGGCCAATTGCGCGTAGACCGCATCCAGATTGGCCTGGGCGGCATCGCTGTCACCGCGCAGCCTGGCCTCGCGAAAGAGCGGTACGCTGAGCGTTCCCGCAGCCACAAAGTTGCCGTGAGAGCCGACGCCGTTGACCTGGCTGACTGCGTAGTTGCCGCCAAAGCTCAGGCTGGGCAGGCGCTGGCTGCGATAAGCGGCGTGAATCGCCTTGTATTCAACTACCTGATTTTGGAGCACTTGGTAGTCCTGACGGTTTTTGAAAGCCACCGCGCGCAGCTCTTCCGGGCTCTGCGCGGCCAACTCACTATAGGGCGCCGGATCGGTAAGCGCAATCTTCTGGCCGGGATCAACGCCGATCTCGCGCTTGAGCAGGATCAGGTTCTTTTCCATGGTGTTTTGGGCGGCGATGAGAGCCTGCTGCTGGGTCTGAAGCTGAACCCGCGCCCGCAATTCGTCCAGGTTGGCGGCTGTGCCGGCCTCGTGAGCGGCGTGGGCCTGGCTGAGCAGCAGCTCGTCGGTGGCCACCAGGGCGCGGGCGTTATCGACCTCGCTCGAGGCGGCGATGCAGTGCAGGTAGGCCGAGGCCACCTGCTGCACCACCTCATTGCGGGCGGAAATTTTGGTAAAGTAGGCCGCGCGCTCGGCCGCGCCAGCGGCCTTCCAGGCGGCGATTACCGGGCCGGAAAAAAGCGTCTGGTGAAAGCTGACCTGCCCCTCGGTGAGGTCGTCGCGGGTGATGTAAGAGAGCCCCGCGGGAATGACGCCTCCGGGAAACAGGGAGGCAAACTGCTTGATAACGCCGGGACCAAAGCCCATCGCCACCAGACTTTGCTGGTGAACGCCCAGGTCTCCGCCCAGCGAGATGGTGGGCAAAAACTCTTGCAGCGCCTCGTTCTTTTGCCCTTGCAGGGACTTTTCGCCGTTTTCGGCTTCTTTGAGGCCCAAATTGTTTTTGAGGCCCAGACCGACAGCTTCGTCAAGCGAGAGCTTGAGCGTCTCATCGGTGGCGGGGTGGGCTGTGACGCTGCCCAAAAACGGATTGGACACCGAGGAGGGGTTCGGCGCCTGGGCGTCAAGCTGCGCACCGGCCAAAGCCAGAAGAAGAAGCGTCGCGACCAGCCGCGGGGTCGATTGTCGTGTGTAATTCACTAGCATCATTATAAGGATGAACGAGCGCGGGCGAAGGATTCTGGGAGTGGGGCCCGGAGAGGACGAGGACCGGCTGGGAATCACTCGGCTAGGCTGGGGTCAAAAAGGGGCGGATTGCATTGAATCCATGTGGCTGCGCCCCGGCCCGCTCGTTTATTCTTCGAACGATGCCAAAAACCCTATCTGTAGCCATGATTGCCATGAACGAGGAGGCGAACCTGCCCCGCACCCTGGAGAGCGTTCGCTGGGCCGACGAGATCATCGTCGTTGACTCGGGCTCGAAGGATCGCACGATCGAGATTGCCCAGTCGTTTGGCGCCAAAACCAGCTATCACGCCTTTGGCGGCCACGGCGAGCAGAAGAATGTCGCCCTCGACCTTTGCACTCAGGATTGGATTCTGCTGCTTGATGCCGACGAGGTTCTGACGCCCGAGCTGCAAGCGGAGATTCAGGCGTTGTTGGCGGGTGAGCCAAAGTTTGGGGGGTACTGGATTCCCCGCCTCAACCTCTACTTTGGCCACTGGATGCGCCACGGTGGCTTTTATCCCGACCACAAGCTGCGTCTCTTCCGGCGTGGAACGACGCGGCTGAGCGAGGGGGTGGGGCCGCACTCGACGCCCCAATTCGAGGGGCCGCGCGGCACACTGAAGCACGACATGCTGCACTACGCCTACCCGACCATGGACATCTATCTCGAGCACATGGACCGTTACAGCACCGAGATTGCCCAACTGCTGGTGGCCAAGGGGCGCACCAGCCGGTCGCTGCCGGCCTTCGTCTGGAATGCCCTGTTGAACCCGGCGGCGACTTTTGTGTACAACTACATTTTCCGGCTGGGCTTTCTGGATGGCCGCGAAGGGTTGATCCTGCACCTGAACCACTCGGTTTATATTCACTGGAAATTTTTGAAGGCGTGGTGGCGGGCTGAAGGCAAGGAATCTTGATCCGGCCCCAGGGTATTTGAAAGAAACTAGAGCGAAACCAGAGTAACTGTGTCCTGGTGAGTTTTGTGCAGGTTGCCGCTCCCTGATGGTCGCGTCAACTTGAACGCTGTGGTTTCGGGATACATCAACTCTGGTTTCGCTATAGGTCTCTGACCGTTTGAAGTAGTACCAACTGCGGGTGCCCCAGGTGCTTCGCTTTTGGGCACCTGGGAGTGAACCAGAAGCACAAAATTATGCGGTCGGAGACCTGGCGTGGACCGGGAGGTCCACGATCCAGCCGGCCAGGAGGCCGGCGCTACAGTTTCAATGGGTGGGATAGAGTGGCACTTTTTGAGGGCCGGAATAGCGCTTCAGCGTCGTCCGTGGCCGAAGACAAAGACCGCCATGCGCAAGAGCAGCAGCAGGACGGCTAGCGCCGCCGCTGCGATCAGCAGCGGGTGAGGCGCGGGCGATTTGGCGCGGTGCGTCATGAAGAGCCTCATGCGAAGGCCCTCCGGCTTTCGTCGAAGGGCCTTCAAGGTACAGCCATCCAGCTAGGGCCGCTACTGTCTGCGCGGGCTTGGAGCCTCACGGCCCATTGCGGGCAATGAAGAGCAAAAGCGTACGCGAAGGCCGTCAGGGAGTTGAATGCTTGGTGGCGGCCATCAAACCGCCTCACAGAAAAGTATTGCCCCGTTCGAGCCTCTTCGCGCATTCTGAATGCAACGGCCCCGCCGCACTCAACACTATAGGTCAAAACCCCGATTGGGGAAACAAAAACTCAACGCAGCCAGGACGAGCACTCCGGTTGCAAAGGACTGGGAGACGGCCAAAATGCCGTATGCTCAGAAGACAGCGAGGTGAAACAGATGGCCAAGGAAACGTTAAGTGGCGCAAAGCGGAAGAAGGTTTTGGCGGCGTTGGGAAGCAACTGGCAGGCCGAGATGGAGGGCTATCATACCTACCTGACCTTGGCTGATCGGGATACGGACGCGGTGCGCGCCCAGGTTCTGCGCCATCTGGCGGGCGCGGAGTGGGAGCACGCCGCCTTGTGGGCTGGCCGCATTGAAGAACTTGGCGCACCGGTGCCGGTTTATAGCGGTCGCCCCGGTGGCGAGGCCGACACGCTGGCCAATCGCGCGGGCGGAATTCGCATGGCGCTGCGCCGATTGGAGATTGAGGAAAGCCGCGACATCGCCAAGTACGGTGAGCAACTGAAGGCGCTCGGCGATCAGGATTCGGTCGCCATTCTGGACCACGTGATCGAGGACGAGAAGGACCACTATCGGGAGCTTGGCGCGCTGCTGCGTGGCCACTATGTTGTCCCCGCCGGTACGCCGAAAATCGATGCCCAGGCGGTTCTGGACGAACTGCTGGCCAAGCGCAACCAGGGCCGCAAACAGCCCGGAGCCTGGATCGGCGATGCGGTTTATGGCGTCAACGATGGGCTGGGCGCGATTTTTGGCATTGTTTCGGGTGTTTCAGGCGCCACCGCAGGCGACAGCAAGTACGTGCTGCTGGCGGGGCTTTCCGGGTTGATCGCCTCGGCCCTTTCGATGGGTTCCGGGGCTTATCTGGCGGCTAAAAGCGAGCGCGAAATTTATGACGCGGAAATCGCCAGGGAGCGCGAGGCCATCCAGATGAACGGCCCCGAAG
>Ga0224528_1000669_pt1 | contig 25407 bp, 16 predicted proteins | sample CBST25metaG_2_FD_179888 | JGI IMG/M metagenome (GOLD analysis project Ga0224528, IMG submission 179888) | Peat soil microbial communities from Stordalen Mire, Sweden - C.B.S.T25 | ecosystem: Environmental > Terrestrial > Soil > Wetlands > Peat | place: Sweden: Norrbotten County, Stordalen Mire...
AGACCCTCTCTGTTTGCTTGACTGACAGAAAACTTCTTGCAGGATTCATCCCGGGAGCGCCGATCTTTCCATGTCGATGGCTTTGGGGAACGAAGCAAAATAGATACCTGAAGAAGAATTCTGGAGATGCCCGGCGGCTTTGCGTAAAAATTCAAGGGAGAGAAACTTTACGGATTCCTGATGGTGAGTGTTCTACATTTACCGCACGTACTCTCGTGGGAGAGAGCAGAAAAAGCTGCCGCCGAAGGAGCAACCGCCCCGGAAACTCTCAGGCAAAAGGACCACGGGAAGTAGGCATTCTGGAAAGAGGCTCCGTGAGGAGTCCGCCGATGGGATAACGCTCTCAGGCGCAAATACAGAAGGGGCATGCACGCCAACCTTATATGGATTGGAGACGGAAGCATGCGCCCCATGTATTCAGCTTTCCAGGCACCCCTCAATCACGGTGCGTTTCGCACGAACGAGTCTTGTCCGATTGTTCTTTCCCCCCGTACAAATCTCATGCCGGCGCTGACCCCATGGGCCCGCGCGTTGTTGCGCTGTTCCGCGGGCCACTACCGGGTCTAGTACGAAACACGCCAATGCGAGGCTCTGCGGTTTTTCGCGGGCGGCATTGTCCTATTCGGTAGCCGGAAGTTCCCCCACAGGGAACGCGCCTTTTTTCGCAACGGATTTTTCTCGACGGGCGAAAGAAGGCGGCGGCATGCAGAGGAGGATAGCGCATCCCCGGAAGGCTCAGGCTTCGCCTTACTCAATAAAAAACAATGTAGGAGGCATATTTTGATGGAACGCCATACACACTCAGCGAAGCCCATCTTTTTGCGCATTGCTTTGGTTCTTTTCTGCGCATTTTTTCTTGCCATACAAACGCACGCACAGGCTGCCAACGGCAGCGCTTCAGGCACGGTGCGAGACAGCCAAGGAGCGTTGATTGTCAATGCCGCGGTTACGCTGACCAACTCGGCTACGGGCATTCAGGAAACCGCCACAAGCGGCAAATCCGGTCGCTGGGTCTTTCCCAGTGTTCCGGTGGGAAGCTACACCATCACCATTGAATCGCCGGGCTTCAAGAAGGTGATCCACTCGCATGTGGTGGTGAACGTGGCCTCGGAGTTGCTGCTGGATACGGCGCTGACGCCGGGCGGCGTCGATCAGCAGGTGGAAGTGACGGCGGACGTGCCGATGCTCGAAAAGTCCGACGCCTCGCTGAGCGGCATGACCGACGGTCGTCAGTTGCAGGAACTACCGATCAACGGCCGCGATTATGCGCGCTTCAGTCTTCTGGTGCCGGGCGCGGTGGCCCGTTCAAGCTATCTGTTCGACCTCAGTTTCGACGGCCTGCACACGGTGCACAATCAATATTCCATCGACGGTGTGGACGCTTCGCGCGTCGATCAGCCCTACATGGCCAACGGCTACGAACGCGGCGCGCGACTGCTGACCGGTTCGATGGAAAGCATCTCGGAGTTCAAGGTGCAGACCAGCGGCTATCAGGCCGAGTACGGCCGTGCGGCCGGATCGCTGGTCAACATTGCCACCAAGAGCGGCGGCAATGCCTTTCACGGCGAGCTGTTCGACTACTTCCGCAACGACGCGCTGGACGCGAAGAACTACTTTGTGACCGACAAGCCCGAGTTCCGCTACAACGACTTCGGCGGCAACGTGGGTGGGCCGATCCATCGCGGCAAAACCTACTTCTTCAGCAACTACGAGGGCAGCCGCCAGCGCGTGGGCATTCCGGTCAGCGGCACGGTGCCCAGTTCCGCGGTGCGCGCCGAGGTGCTGGCTGCCTCGCCTTCGCTCAAGCCGATTCTCGACAACATTCCAGTGGGCGTGGATGAGAGCGACGGCATCACGGCCGACTACTCGACCAGCGGCGTTTCAAATGTGCGCGAGGATACCGGTTCGATCCGCGTCGATCATGTCTTCAACGATCGCGACTCGGCCTTTGTGCGCGTGAATGTGAACGACACCTATGTGCATGGTCCGCTGTTCGGCGTCAGCTCCTCGTCGTTCGGCCTGGGCGATCATCAGGATGTGCCGATCCGCACCACCAACATCGCGTTGCATGAACAGCATCTGTTCAACGATCATCTGCTGAACGATTTTCTCGCCGGCGTGCAGCGCTGGCACAGCACCATCGATTCGACCGAGTCGACGCCGTCCACCTACATTGCCAGCTACACCATCAATCCCGGCGATGAGGGTCTGTACGCGCAGGCGGCAACCAGCTTCCAGTACGGCGATGCGCTCAGTTGGGTGAAGGGACATCACACCTTCAAGTTCGGCGGCGCGGTTTATCGCATTCAGGTCAACCGTCATTCGAGCGATTACGTCTACATGGGCTACTCGACGGTGCAGCACTTCATCAACAACCAGTTGGATTATCTGAGCGCCTCGGCGGGCGATCCGGGCCACGGCACGCGCGCCACGCAGTTCGGCCTCTACGCGCAGGACAGCTTCCAGGCCGCGCGGAATCTGGTCTTCGACTACGGTCTGCGTTGGGACATGGAGACGGTTCCGCACGACAAGGACTACAAGACGCAGAGCTATAATCCGCTGACCGGTGAACTGTTCGCCGCCGGTGCTCCTTACTTCAAGGGCAACCACGCCAACTTTTCGCCGCGCTTCGGCTTGAGCTATGCACCGTGGGAGCGGGTGGTCGCCCGCGCTTCCTTCGGCATCTTCTATCAGGATTACCCGGTCGGCTTCGGTTCCTATAACGTGCCGCTGAACAACATCGCCGGCAACTATTATCTGACGCAGAGCGATACGGCGGGCCTGTCCTATCCGTACTCCAGCTACATCAGTTCCGGCTCGACGCCGAGCACCGTTTACGGTTTCCCGACCAACAAGCCGGACATCTACAGCGAGCAGTGGAACCTGAGCCTGGCTGCGGAACTCACCAAATCCTGGGCGATGCAGGTGGCCTATGTGGGCAACCACGGCATCAACCTGTGGCGCGAACTGGATGTGAACCTCTACGGCAAGGGCTACACGGCGCGGCCCAACTCGAACTTCGCCGACATCTACCTGGAAGAGAACAACGGCTATACGCTCTATCACGGCTTCCAGGCCTCGTTGATGCGCCGCGCCGGGCACGGCCTTTACTTCCAGGGCAGCTACACCTTCGGCCACGTGATCGACAACGTGCAGGACCAGGGCCTGTTCTCAAGCGAGCCGCAGGACAACAACAACATCGCCGCCGAGCGCGGCAATGGTTCGGGCGATGTGCGCCACAACTTTGCCTATTCGGTGCTCTACGATCTGCCGATCGGCACCGGGCACGCACTGCTGGGCACGGCACCGGCGCCGATCCGCGAATTCTTCAGCGGATGGCAGGTGAACAGCCTCGGCATTCTCCGCTCGGGCGTGGCCTTCAACGTCAATCTGAATGACAACACCTATGGCAACGGCGACTACATCAACCAACGCCCGGACCGCGTGGCCGACAGCAATGCCTATGTCGCGAACAAGGGCGTCAGCGGCTGGCTGAATGCCGATGCCTGGTCGCGTCCGGCCGACGGCACCTTCGGTGACTCGCCGCGCAACGGCTGGTACGGCCCGAAGCTGGTACAGTTCGATGGCTCGCTGATCAAGAAGACCAAGCTGGGCGGCTCGCGCGAGTTGGAGTTCCGCACCGAGCTGTTCAACCTCTTCAACCATCCGAACTTCGATCAGCCCTACTCCACCTGGAGCGCCGATTCGGCGAGCTTCGGCAAGATTTACAACACCATCAATCGCACCATCGGCACCGGCACGCAGCGCCAGCTTCAGTTCGCGCTGAAGATGCACTTTTAAAAGATTGCGGCTGCCCGTGGATGAGTGGCCGTGATGCACGTATCTTTGGGCGGCGCTGCCGGGGTCCGGTCGCCGCCCCTTTTTTACCGAAAATTGCAAGGGAGTTTTCCATGCGTTTTGTTTTATTGCCCGCATTGCTGATGGCTACCACCGGCCTGCTTGCACAAACGGCCAAGATCGTTACACCGGCCGACATCGCCGGCATTCGCGCCGTCTCTGATGTGAAGATTGCCCCCGATGGCCGCCACGTGGTTTACGTGGTACGCACGCCGACCGATTCCGTCCCGCACGCGCGCCGCCACATCTGGATTGCCGCGACCGACGGCAAGCCCGAGGCTCACCCTTACGTGCTCAGCTCCGGCGACGATTTAGATCCGGTCTGGTCGCCCGATGGCCGATGGCTGGCCTTCGTCTCCACGCGAAAAAATCCTCTGACCGCAACCGGCGACTTTGCCGCGAAGCTGATCGACGCCGACAAACGCACCGATCTGACGCCCGCCAAGGATGCCAAGGATGAGGACGCGCAGTTGTGGATTCTGCCCGCAGCGGGCGGAGAAGCGCAGCCGCTTACCGATCTGCCCGGCGGCGTCTCGCATCTCTCCTGGTCCGCCGACAGCCGCTTCCTCTCCTTCGTGCGCCGCGACGCCGACAGTCCCAAGGAGCGCGAGGACAAGCAGAAGAAGATCGATCAGGAGGTCTACGAGGACAACAACAAGTTCGACCGGCTCTGGGTCTACGAGCTGGCCACGCGGCAGGCGCGTCTGGTCACGCAGCAGAATGTGAACATCGACGACTACAGTTGGTCGCCCGATGGGCATCAGTTCGCCGCGCGCATCTCGCCGACGGCGCGCATCGACGACTACTGGCGCGTTTCCTCCGTGGTGCTGCTTGACGCGGCCACCGGCAAGGTCGCGCGCGTGTTCGAAGAGCATTCCGGCTATGCCACGCCCCACTTTTCTCCCGATGGCAAGCATCTGACCTATTCGCGCATGAGGCCGCTGCGCATCACCGACGAGCACTTGCTCTTTGAGCTGGGCACCGGCAAGGCCACCGTCATCGAAGACGCGGTGAAGGGAACCGTCGAGGAGATGGTCTGGGCACCCGACAGCCGCAGCTTCCTGGCCGCCGTCATCGTCGGCGCGCACACTGTCGCAGTCAGAATCGATGTCGCCACCGGTGCCAGCCAGCCCGTCGATGCGATCAAGAATCCGTCGGCCTGGGACGCCTCGCTCAGCTTCAGCGCCGATGGCGGCAAGATCGCCTATCTGTCCAACTCGCTGACGAGTCCGAACGATGTCTGGCTGCTGAACGAGGGTAAAACCGCGCGGCTTACCGAGACCAATCCGCAGGTGGCGCAGTGGAAGCTGGGCACGGAGCGCGAAATCTCGTGGAAGAGCGGCAAGGACGGCAAGCTGATTTACGGCGTCGTAGTGCTGCCGCCCGATTACACGCCGACCAAGCGCTACAAGACGCTGGTCCACATTCACGGCGGACCGGAAGAGGCCTGGACGGCGGGCTGGCATGGCGAATGGTATGACTATGCGGCCCTGTTCTCCTCGCAGGGTTACGTGGTGCTGCTGCCGAATCCGCGCGGCTCCGACGGTCAGGGACCGGCCTTCGCCGAGAGCAACTGGAAGGACTGGGGCGGTGGCGACTTCGCCGACATTCAATCCGGCGTCGATGCGCTTATTGCGCAAGGCATCGCCGACCCCGACAAGATGGTGGTCGGCGGCTGGAGCTTCGGCGGTTTCATGAGCGCCTGGACGGTGACGCACACCCATCGCTACAAGGCGGCAATGGTCGGTGCCGGCGTTACCGATCTGTACAGCATGGCCACCACCACCGACATCGCGCCCAGCTTCGAGGACGGATACTTCGGTCCGTACGCGAACAGCAGAAAACTCTACGACGAGCACTCGCCGGTCCGCTTCCTCGACCAGTGCGTGACGCCGGTGCTGGTTCTGCACGGCGGCGCGGACAAGCGCGTTCCGCCCTCGCAGGGCCAGGAGTTCTACTATGGCCTGCGCTTCCTCAATCGCGAAACCAAGATGGTGGTCTACCCGCGCGAACCGCACATCTTCAGCGAGCGCGAACATCAGATCGACTCGCTCACCCGCTTGCTCGACTGGTACGATTCGCATCTGAAATAGCCGGTATTCTCCGGAGAAAACTCCGCGCGCGCCCTGCGTGCGGACTCAGGCGGCAGACGAATCAGTCTGCCGCCTGTTTTAGGAACGGTTCTCTAATTTGCTGTGCGCGGTGTTGAAAGGGCGCGGCTATAAATATCCCCGCGGGCAAACCTATGGTTGACGGCATCTTAAGCGCCGGGATAGTCTATCGCGCACTTTTTGTAGCGTAGGCTGATGGCAATCGGTCGCATCGAGTTTTCCGCAAGATTGTTACTCAGTTCCTGGATGTTCGAGGAACAAGGACAGCTTGACCCGCAGCGCGAGTGTGTGATGAACCGCCTCTCCAGCCTTGCTTTTAGGCAGCACGGAGCGCTGCATGGTAAGCAGCTTTCGCGGATCTTGGCGAGCAGTTGCGGCGCGTGTTCTTGGCGCAGCGCGTGGCATTCTGTCATGTTCATTGCAGCATCGCGCGCATCGTGGTCGATCGCAAACAGTGCATCCCTATCCGGATCGTCACACCCAAGCTTTGGCAGGAGCCGTATGCGATATGTGTTCCGCTCGTACGGATCTGTGCGGGTGGCGAGCCGTGAGACTCGTCCTTACCGCGACCAGCGGTCTGCCCTTGGCTGTCGTGGCTCGTGACCACGCAACCGTGATCGAGATGCGGATGCTGTTGCGGATCGAGCTCCACCACACGGCCGCTATTCAGCTTGAGACTCAACCACCCATCCTGGCCGATAGCCTTGACGGGCGCCAGTTCGCGGTTGGCCAGCTTCAAGTCCGGCACCGACGCGGTGAGTTGCACGCGGTCTCTCACGGAAAAGCCTCGCTCCTGCTCACGATAGACAGAGACGCCCTGCTGCCGGCGAGTACCGTAGTGGATCTCCGTGCCATCCTTCCTCACAATGGTGAGCCGGTTGTGCGGTTGTGCTCTACATCCGCGCGAACCACCAGCGCATACTTGCCCTTGCAAGTCTCCTTGGAGCCGCGACGGTAGAGAAGTACTTCACCTGAACTGTACCGAGCCGGTAAGATCCTGGCGCGGCACAAGCACTTGAAGCCCAATCGAAAAGGAAAAGTTGTCTCCTCAGCAGAATTTGTGGGTATATTCTGGTGCAATAGAGGAAGTGCTCTTTGTTTAGCGCATATCTCAAAAAATTACCGACTTGCTTCTTGCTCATGATGCTGTTAACACGTTGTGTCTCATCCCAAGAGATCAATGCAGTGCCTGCCAAGTTGATCATCCCGGACGGCACAGCTATTGAACTTCGACTTGCTGAAAGTGTTTCCTCTGCCCATGCGCACGTCGGGGATCTGCTCACATTTGTGGTTGTAAAAGATGTGAACATTGGGGGTTTTACCGTCGTTGAGGCTGGAACCATGGCGCGCGGCTACATTACAGCAGTCAAGGGCAGACGGCTTCTTGGATTCGGAGGCAAGGTTGTTTTCAAGCTCGGTTCGGTAGGCCTGGTCACTGGGGATCGCGCGCAGTTGCTGGCAAGCAAAGAAGTAAAGGGCGGTTCCCACACCATGCTGATGATGGAGGGAGCAATCGTTACGAGCCTGATTTTTCTACCTGCAGCACCGGCTTTTCTGCTCGCCCGTGGCCAGAACTGCATTGTCACAAAAAGTACAGAAATCACTGCGCAGACCGATGGTGACATATCGATTCCAGTCGCGGAGTTACTGCGCCCACGAGAAGGATCACGGGAAATGGTTGAGATGATGGACTATTTGCCGTCGCGTGTTTTCGATGGTAAGGGACGGGAGGGTGACATGATAAATTTAATTTTCGTAGCTAAACAAGAAGACCTGCAAAACGCTTTTCAGCGTGCAGGCTGGATAAAAACTGATACATGGAGTCCCATATTCATCTGGCATATGCTGCGACGTGGAGTCAATGACACGAAGCTGCCGATGTCTAGATTTTATCTGTTCGGCAGAGTACAGGACTACGCGTTTGCCTTGCCCGATCCCAGCGAGATTGTTTCCCGGCGACATCATCTTCGCATCTGGAAAACGAATTACACAATAGAGAAAACACCCGTGTGGGCGGCAGCCGCCACCTATGACGTCGCGATTGAGATAGCGAAGCGTGGCCGTTTGCTTAACCACAAAATAGACCCCGATGTAGATGCGGAGCGCGATTTCATCGGAACCGCCCTAATGGGCACTGCATCGGTCAGCCGACGGGAATATCTGCCCTCTGCCAGTCCAATCTTTAAGGCCGAGACTACGACAGGTGAACCCTATCACTCCGACAGCCGAATCCTTCTTCTGATGGTCGCTTCTGCTAAGACCATCGCTTCCAATCAATCGCTTCCGGGTGTTTGGGCAGCCCCGCTGTCTATCGTTGCTCCAGTAAAGCGTCCCCCGAATAATATGACGTCACACCCCTAGCCATAATACTGTTCACTTAATGAGATTTGTGGCATTCTGTATGAGGCAAGGACAGGAAGCCCCAAGTGGCGCGTACGGTAGCGGAACTTCCTCCGGGTACTCGGATCACGGACTACATCAGTCTCGGCGTAATCACCAGGACATTCCCTGTTTCCAGCCGCCGCAATTGCCGCGGAGTCAAGCGCAAGATGAGCAATTTCCCGCTCCGTCTCCGACATCTCAAGCCCCTGCCCAAGATCAATATCCGTGAAGCCGTCAGAGCGCTTAAGTGAACAGTATTACCGCTGGCGTGCAGGAGATGAGTCGGGTTGCGTTATCAACCGTGACCGGGCCGACTTCGTGAGGTAGCTGTAAACCCATGTAAACAGCACCGAAATCTGCTGATCGGCAGCGCTCAGAAAAGCTAGATGGACAAGCAGCCAGGTTAGCCATGCCAGAACGCCGCTCCAATTAGCTTGGAAGGGCCAAGCGATGCGGGCGACAGCAGCTTTCGCCCCGATTGTTGCCATATCTCCTTTGTCAAAATAGTGAAAGGGCGTTCTCGCTTTTCCGGCCAAATCAGCTTTGATGAGTTTCGCAGTGTGGGCGCCCATCTGCATAGCGGGCTGTGCGACTGAGGGGATTCGACGCCCGTTCTCTGTTACCGCCGCGAGGTCTCCGCAGACGAAGATGTTGGGTTCTCCCTCCGGATTCAGTTCCAAATTGACGATCACGGCGCCACGGCGATCCATGGGGCAGCCGAGGCTCTTGCCGAGAGAAGAAGGCGTTACTCCGGCTGCCCACAGCGTCAGCGTCGATGGCACCTTCTGGTCACCGACGATGATGAAGTCCCGTTGAATATCCGTGATACGGGCGTTGGTATGAACCTCAACGCCAAGTGCAATGAGTTGTTCGAGCGCCTTCTTCTGCAATTCTTCCGGGAAGGGAGGAAGTATCGTTGGAGAGCCCTCGTAAAGCGATATCTTCGTCTGCGACGGATCGACGTGGAGAAAATCTTTTCGAAGGACATGTTTTGTGATGTCAGCGAGACAACCTGCCAGTTCCACGCCGGTAGGACCGCCTCCGATCACGACAAAGTGAAGTGCCGGTTGTGGCGCACCCTGGCTCATATCGCGTTCTGCTTGCTCAAATGAAAGCAGGAGGCGGGTTCGAATCGCCAGCGCGTCGCCGATGGATTTTAGTGAAAATGCATGAGCCGCCCATTCATTGTGACCGAAGTACGATGAAGTGCTTCCGCTGGCTACAATGAGGTAGTCATACGGAAGAGCTTCGCCATCTGCCAGCATGACTCGTTTCTGAACGCGGTCGATCTCTGTCGCTTCCGCCATCAGGACCTCGACATTCTTGAAGCCGCTGAGAATGGAGCGGAGGGGACGAGCAATGTCGGAAGGTGAAAGCACAGACATGGCAGTCTGGTAGAGGAGGGGCTGAAAGACATGGAAGTTATTACGGTCAAGCAGTACAACGTCGACAGGTGCGTGACCGAGCCGTTTGGCTGCCTGTACCCCGGCGAAGCCGCCTCCGATGATCACTACCTTCGGGCGTGTTGTAGTTTGGTCCTTCATACGCAAGCACAATCCTCCGAAAATCTGCTTTGTGCTACCGGATGGCAATGGCACCTGGCGCAGCGAAGCCGTTATACTCAACGAGTGTTGAATATGGCATTACAAATAGGATGCGGGGTCGGGCTGAGAGATGCAGCGAATTCATAAAGATTCGAAGCGCTGTGGGAAGCTGTCAGTGAACAAGCAGCCTCCGTTCAAGTACAGTGACCGCATGTATAGGTAACATCACGGGTGTCCGGTTTAACTCGTTTTTACCTCCGGCAATCGATTGCATCGCAGATGGTTATCTGTCATATTTTCTTGCCGCGATTTGAATTTCGTTTTGCCGGGTCGAATCGCGGGTAGACAGGTTGACGATGGGGCATGAACCAAGAGCACACCATCTTCCGGCAACTGATCTGGTTTCTACCTGACCGCGAATTTCGCCGATGTGTCGCGCGTTATCGTAGCAATGCCAGTACCCGAAAGCTCTCTTGTTGGGAGCAGTCTCTGGCCATGGTCTTTGCCCTGTTGGCCTTCTGCGAGAGCCTGCGCGACATCGACGAACTGCCCATCGCGCCCAGTGCCTTTTACGTGATGGATCGCGGCTACGTCGACCTTCGACGACTCTACCGTTTCACGCTGAATGGGCCCTTCTTCGTGACCCGCACCAAGGCCAATATTCTGTTAGCGCGGCTCTACTCTCGCCCGGTGGACACCAGCACCGGCCTGCGCTCCGACCACACGGTGATTCTGATCACGCGGGGATCAGCTTCGTTCTATCCAGGCCCGCTGCGGCGTGTCCTCTACCGCGATCCGGAGACCGGCAAGCGGCTGAAGTTCCTGACCAACAACTTCATGCTTCCCGCTCAGACCATCGCGCAAATCTACAAACGCCGTTGGGAAGTGGAACTCTTTTTTCTCTGGATCAAACAGCATCTGCGCACAAAACCTTCTTCGGCACCAGCGAAAACGCGGTCAAGACGCAGATTTGGATCGCCGTTTCAGCCTATGTGCTGGTTGCCATCGTGCGCAAACGGCTTAAAATCGAGACCAGCCGCTACCAACTTCTACAGGCTTTCAGTGTTACGCTTTTCGAAAAAACGCTCATTTTACAGGCACTTCAGCAAGATGAAATCCAAAATGACTTATATAACTCCGACAACCAGTTGACTCTATTCTACTTTTAACCGGGCAGCCATCCCTCAAGATAATAGACTCATCAATCTGATGAAGATTTTGTGAATAATCCGTAAGCTCACAAGGCGTTGTCAAAACGGCAGAAGGAGTGGCATCACAGAAGCATTCAGGGATCATACGCAGCTAAACTACCAAGGTAATATGAACAGGTAGACTTCACATATGCTAGACTCAGTTCATGAATCGTCGACTGGACCAGCCTGAAGCTGAGCGCGCCTCCGCATTGGCGCTGGAGATGCGAACCCTCGTGGGCAAGTTAAAACGCAAGTTGCGCGATCAGGCCGGGCACAAGGATTTTTCCTCTTCGCAGGTGGCCGTATTGCTACGTTTGGAAAAAGACGGACCGGCGACGGTGTCGAATCTTGCCCGAGGGGAAGCCATGCGCCCGCAATCGATGGGCGCAGTGGTTGCCCCGCTGGAAGCCGCGGGGCTGGTCAGTGGCGCTCCTGATCCAAACGACGGGCGGCAGACTCTTCTGTCTCTGACCTCAAAATGCCGTGCGCTTCTGCAGAAGCGCCGTGCGGCGAAGCAGGATTGGCTCACCAAAACGCTTTTGGTCAAGCTCTCTGCCGGGGAAAGGGAGAAGTTGGCGGCGGCTGTCGGAATCCTCGCACGGCTGGTTGAGGATTGAGCAGTCCTCCGTCGCGGACAAATGCATCAACAACCGGACTTGTTTCCAGGAGAAGATATTTGGCACTTACCATACTCGATTCCAGCACTGCCTTGATTGTCGTCGATCTCCAGAAAGGCATCGTCGGCTTACCCTTTGTTCACCCCATCGCCGACGTGATCAGTCGGACGCGCTCACTGATCGATGTGTTTCGCCGGCAGCAACTGCCCGTGGTCCTGGTGAACGTTGCGGGCCGAGCGCCGGGCCGAACGGAACAGCCGCAGCTATACCAGACACTGCCCGAAGGATGGGCCGATTTGATTCCTGAATTGGAGAGGCATCCTGACGACATGGTTGTGACCAAACGAACCTGGGGCGCGTTTGCGAGCACGGACCTTGAGGCGCAATTGAAGGCCAGAGGCGTTACGCAGGTTGTCATTGCAGGAGTAGCGACCGGCACAGGTGTTGAGTCCACGGCGCGGCAGGCCTATGAGCAGGGACTCAACGTGACACTGGCCATCGATGCGATGACGGACGCGTGTTCTGAAGCTCATATCAACAGCCTGACGAACGTCTTTCCCCGACTCGGAGAGACGGGGACCACGCAGCAGATTATCGATCTGCTGGAAACCAGGAGCAGCGCACAATGAACTGGCTCTATCTTCTTTCCTATTTCTTTGGAGGTGCCTTTTTCGCGAATGCCGTTCCGCATTTTGTCAGCGGCGTAATGGGACGCGCGTTTCAAACGCCGTTTGCAAAGCCGTCCGGTGTAGGACTTTCCTCATCGACGGTGAACGTATGCTGGGGCCTTTTCAATGCCGCAGTTGGTTACATCCTGGTATGCAGAGTGGGCGATTTTGACCTGAAATCGACTGCGGAGGTGGCGGTCTGCGGACTTGGCGCGCTGCTGATCAGCCTTCTGTCTGCCCGGCATTTTGGCCGCTTCCATGGCGGCAATCTTTCGGAGCACTCATGAAGACTCCGGCGGTGCGCGTATTTCGTGCCATTGGGAGTTTCAACTACCGGGTTTGGACGGCCGGCGCGCTGGTTTCGAATATTGGTACATGGATGCAGCGCGTGGCCCAGGACTGGCTGGTGCTTACGCAGTTGACGCACCACGATGCTTCTGCCCTCGGTTTTGTGATGGCGCTGCAATTTGCGCCACAGCTTCTGCTGCTGCCGTGGACGGGCTACGCGGCCGATCGCCTCAACCAGCGCAAGCTTCTGATGGCAACGCAGGCCACCATGGGCGTGTTGGCGTTGGCTTTGGGCGCGCTGACGGTTGCAGGCATCGTTCAGCTCTGGCACGTCTACGTGTTTGCGTTTTTGTTTGGCTCGGCGGCGGCGCTGGATTCGCCGGTGCGCCAGACGTTTGTTGCCGAACTGGTTGGCGACGAGGATCTGTCGAGCGCTGTTTCTCTCAACTCGACTTCGTTCAATGCTGCACGCATGGTGGGACCGGCAGCCGCCGGCTTGGTTATTGCCAGGGTGGGCACGGGATGGGCGTTTTTGATCAACGGCATCTCGTTTGCCGCCGTGCTGATTTCGATGTCTCTGTTCCGCAGGGCTGAGTTGCGGACGAAAGCCAGGGCATCAAGTTCCGAGAGCGGATTTATGGACGGACTGCGCTATGTGTGGCACCGTTCAGATCTTCGTGGAATTCTGATCATGCTTTTTCTGGTCGGGACGTTTGGATTGAACTTTCCCCTCTTCATCTCCACCATGGCCGTCAATGTTTTTCACACGGATGCGCGTGGGTTTGGTCTGCTCTCATCGATCATGGCCATCGGCACGATTGCCGGTGCGCTGCTCGCCGGAGCAAGCCGCCCGCGATTCGGTTCACTTCTTGTTGCCACCGGTGTTTTCGGAATCGGATGCACGCTGGGCGCGATCGCTCCGGGATATTGGTGGTTTGCGGGCGCACTGGTGATTGTCGGTGTGGCGGCGCTGATTTTAATGAATAACACCAACAGCATGATGCAACTGACCACCGAACCCGAAATGCGCGGGCGCGTGATGGCGTTTCGCGTGGCTGTCGCGCTGGGAGGAACACCGATCGGTGCGCCGATCGTGGGCTGGGTTGCCAACCGCTTCGGCCCACGCTGGGCCCTTGGCGTAGGCGCTGCATCGGGTATTGCCGCTCTTATCGTGGCGCTCGTTGTTATGGGACGGCGCCCTTCTGGACGAATAGACAAGATGAATCTGCCGATGGCTCGCACGAGCACAGGCCGGTAAACGCCCTCGCGCCATGCCCTTTGCCTGTTTGGGTGCGGCCAACATATTTCAGAATACTTGGCAACCTTCAGGGGATCTATCCGTGCAGCGTGGAATTGGGTTTACTTCCGGATACCCGACGATCCAAAAGCTATCCGGTATGCTCCACTTTCTAGCAGTAGTAGGGGGTTACGCGGTCAAAGTGAGGCCGTTGTTCGTCGATAGCATACGCTTTCGTCTAGCAAACAAGCCGAGCTTCCAGCATGAAGAGATTGGCGAGTGTGTTCCCTTAACCACCATGATCGGAGTTTGACTCAACTCGCTTCGTCAGGATTCGGAATGGCTGGGATACTGCTCGGAGACGCTGTTCAGTTCCCTGAAGGTGGAGAGGCTCTATGGCCAGTGCTTTCAAACCATTCGCGAGGCGAAGGATGAGGTTATTGGCTGTTAACCGAACACGCATGCACTCGACGCTGAATTACCTCAGCCCGATGCAATTCGAGTAAAACTGGCTGGATGCCACGGAGAAGATCGCCGCATGAAAGTTGGCGGCGACAGAGGCAGGTCGTGGAAATGACAGTTTATGGAAAGCCAAGAAAACGAAAGTGCTGTTTTCCGCCCTTCCCACACTTCCACCGCCACGACGACCACGGGGATAAGCAAACTTCCCCCCAACCACGTCGGTTAAGAGATACGTGTTCTGAGGGCAAGGTCACTGAGCCGCCGCTCCTGGTTAATTTGCGCTTTCCATCAAACGACCAGTTGACAAACAATATTCTACTAGTTAACGGTATCGCGACAACGGCCTCAGACCGGCACAAACGTAGCCAAGCAGCTGGAAAGCATCCAGCATTATCTCTGGCATGGGAACACGCCCGAAGCGCTCGAACGCCTGACCAGCCGTTCTAGAACATTTTCTGAATACATATAGACTTTTTGCGCGGCGTGCAAGGTGGCTTTTTCTTGAGAAAAAATCCACTTAGCATCGTGCTTTCGATCTACACCCATTCTGGAAATGCTCTAGCAAAATGGACATGATCCAGGAGCACTTCGCGCCAGCCACCAAGGTCGCGAACGGCGTGGCGGGCTTTGAAATTTACATCAAGAACAACTGCGAGTTCATTCCCAACTTCGGGCATCGATGGTGGCAGGGAGAACGGATCAGCACCGGATTCGTTGAATCGACGATCAACCAGGTTGTCAGCAGGAGGTTTGTGAAAAAGCAACAGATGCAATGGTCGCTGCGCTCACCTCTTGCTTCAGATACGGACCAGAGTGCTCAACGATGAACTGGAGGAAACATTTCGGCAATGGTATCCGACTTTTTGGCGCTCTCGTTGTCACCCCTATAGCAGGGATCGATAGAAGACTGTTGTTCGCGGGGTGAAGACGGCCGGTCGTGACAAGCTTCAGAGAGCGATTCAGGAAAGAGGCCGTTCCATGATTTTCATCTGTTTTCAACATGAATCTGCTATGAACAGAACTATCTTGAGGAGACAGGTTGTAACAGCGCCGATGGAAGTTCTATTGGTAGAGGATGACAAGCGCATTGCCGCGCTTGTCGAGCGTGGTTTGCACGAGGATGGACACACGGTTTCGGTTGCCTACAGCGGCAACGACGGCGCGGCCATGCTGCTGGGTCAGCGCTTTGACGCGGCGTTGCTCGATATTCTGTTGCCGGGCATGACAGGGCTGGCCGTGCTGGAACACGTGCGCCGCCGCCGATGCACGACGCCGATTCTGATGCTGACCGCCGTGGACGCCGTGCCCAAGGTGCTGGAGGCCTTTGATCTCGGCGCCGACGATTATCTGGTCAAGCCCTTTCTCTTGGAGATTCTTCTGGCGCGCGTGCGCGCCATTGCGCGACGTTCGAAAACCGCAATGCCCGACATTCTGCAGGCGGGCGGCCTGCGTCTCGATCGCGCCCGGCGCACAGTCGAACGGGACGGACAAACGATCGCGCTGACGCGCAAACAGGTTGCCCTGCTCGAGTTGCTGCTGTGCCGCAATGGTCTGGTCACCTCGCGCGAAGACCTGATCGAGGCCGGCTGGGGCGCCGTCAATAAGGTGAAGGCCAACACCCTCGACGTCTACATTCACAGCCTGCGCGTCAAGCTGCGCGACGAGGCGGCGAGTCAGCCACTGATCCGCACCGTTCATGGCTCTGGTTATCTGTTCGCGCATGGTTAGAGCATTTCTCCAATACGCGTGCAGTGTTGAGTGGCGTGCAAGGTGGTTTTTTCTTAAGGAAAAAGCCACTCGGCATCCTGCCTTCGCTCTGCAGCAATTGGAGAAACGCTATAGGCCGCTGACAATTCGCGTCAAATTGACGCTGTGGTATCTGCTGGCCACCTTCGCAGCGGTGCTGCTGTTCGGTCTCTTCTCCTGCGGTGTGCTCAACTATTCGCTGCTCAAGGAAAAGAAGACGCACCTGCTCGGCCGCGAAGAACGGCTCATCCGGCTGATCGAGGGAAATCGCGCCAAAAATATTCCCGCACCGCTCGAGCAACAGTTGCGCGATTACGCGTTGGTGACGCACGAGGGCAATCTGTTTCTGCTGCGGCGCGCGGATGGGTCCGTATTTTTCGCCGCCGGATCGCGCAACGATCGTTGGCAGGTGCCGGCCACCGATGGCTGCCGCACATTGCATTACGTTGTGTTGACCATCGATGGCGGGCCGACGATGGTGCAATGTCATCAGATTCTGCTCGACGGCCTTCCGCTGCAACTGAATCTGGGCAGCTCGCTCGACGAAGAGATGGACATACTGCATGGCTATCTGGTTGCGCTGCTCTTCGTGCTGCCGGTGCTGCTGCTGCTCTCTTCGCTGTGCGGATATTTTTTGAGCCGTCGCGCGATGGGACCGGTCGAGCGGCTGACGCGCGCCGCGCTCGAGATCGGCATCGGCAATCTTTCCGCGCGCGTGCCCGTTCCCGCGCCGCAGGATGAGGTGCGTCAGTTGGCCGAGGCGTGGAACCAGCTGCTTGACCGACTGGAGGCGGCCGTCAACCGGCTCAGCCAGTTTTCGGCCGACGTTTCGCACGACCTGCGCACCTCGATCACCATCATGCTGGCCACCGCGGAGTTGGCCCTGCAGCGTGAGCAAAGCGAGCAGGAGTGCCGCGAAACACTCAAGCGGATTGTGGAGGAGTGCTGCACGGCGGCGAGTTTGCTCGACGCACTTCTTTCCGTGGTACGCAGCAAAAATTTTGTTCACGAAGCCAGCTTCGAGCGACTCGACTTGAACGTGCTGGTGCTGAACAGTTGCCGTCGCGTCGAAGATCTGGCCGAGTCGAAGGAGATCCTGCTGGACTGGAGCCTTTGCGCCGATCCAGTCTGGATCGATGGCAATGCACTGCTACTCAATCGGCTGCTCGGCATCTTTCTCGACAATGCACTCAAATACACGCCCGCGCAGGGCGAGATCCGCGTCGAGGTTTTTGTGCGCAACACGCAGTCTGGCATCCGAGTTCGCGATACCGGCGTGGGCATTGCGCCGCCACAACAGGAGAAGATCTTCGAACGTTTCTATCAGGCCGATCTGCGCGAACGCAGAACACGGGGCGGCAACGGACTGGGGTTATCCATCGCGCGATGGATCGCCGAAGCGCATCAGGCGACGATCAGCCTTGAGAGCGCACCGCAGGCCGGCTCCTGCTTCGAGATTCTCTTTCCCGATCCCGGAGAGAGGAATGCCACAGTGAAGGAATATGCGGAGAACGCGCAGGTCTAGCGCAGCAGATCCGGCTCCTGCACGATGCGCTGCACATCAAGATGCCCCGCACCGTCGAAGTGCAACACAACCACGCGATCATAGACATCCTCGGGCCATTTGCCGTCAGGCAACAGAACGCCGGCATCCGCGCCGAAGGCGGCCAACAGCGCGGGAATGCGCTTGTGTCGCCAGCAGATCAACACGGGCTGCGCGTGGGCCTCGTTGCGCAAGGCCGCAATCAGCGCGGCTGGATCGTCGCTCGAAAATCGCAGATCGAGCGCAAGCCCGGTGGCCTTGCTCAGCGGCTCAAGCGTCAGGCGCGGACGCGCGCTGTTCTTCGTATCCAACGCAGCGTAGAGAGCACCTATTCCCAGTGATTGACCATCAAGCATGAACGGATGGAAGTAGCGCGCATAGGCCTGGGCGCGCGCAACGCCCTGCGGCGTCAGGCCGCTTCCCTCGGCAGGTTTTTCGGCATGGCGCACGATGAGCACAGTGGTGTTGGCCAGCCGGTCGGTTTGCGCGCGCACCAACGTGGGCACACAAAACAGCAACGTCAGCAAGGCACACAACAAGCATCGCAGAAGCAAAGAAGCGTCTCTGGAAATCACGCTCTTAGACTGGCACAGGTGCGAGCTGCTGACAAGCTGTTTGTACGCACAGGCGGCGTTTGCAGGAAAACGCAGAGAAAACATGAAATTGATCTGAAAGAAATCTTAAGAAACTTTTGAGTTTCTTCCGCTCAACACAGCAAACAAACCTCGTCGAGGGAATCCCGCGACAAACAGTGAAATTGCAGAAACGCCTGATTTATCGCGAGGTTTCTTGCATTGCCTGTCGCAAGAGCCTGGAAAGATCTGTAGCCGGTCTGGCCTTGTAACCTGCCATTCATGTGCACTGTCTAGCGTTTTCGCAGGCCACAAAGCAGACCTTATCCGAATGTGCGCTCGGTGCACAATGCGATGGCCGGCGAGCAGACGCTCGCGCGTTTGTCCCAATACAGGGAGGCGAAGTTCAGTGATCATTTGGTGGAAATCATGGCGCATTGCGTATGCGCTCGCATGTCTGTTGTTCTGCCTGGCGCCGCTGTCAGCGCAGCAAGCAGGAACGATTCAGGGAACGGTGATCGACCAGCGCGGCAACGTCGTACGCGGGGCCACGATTGCCGTACTGGCGCAGTCCAGGCTCGTGCGCTCGGTTGTGGCCCGCAACGATGGTTCGTTCGCCGTCGCCGATCTGCCCGCGGACGAATATACCGTGCAGGCTTCAGCCACCGGCATGGCCACCAAGGAAACATCGCGCATTGTGCTGCAACCGGGACAAACCGTGCAGTTGCCGCTGACGCTCACGCTAGCCTCAGTCTCCGAAGAGGTTACTGTCGAAGCCGAGGCCGATACCTCGCTGGCCTCGCAACTGTCGCCGGTCAAGGCGCTGCTCGACGCCGCTTCGGCGCGTACGGAGATCACCAGCCAATATATCCGCGAGTTCACCTCGCCGGTGGCCGACTTCAGCGACATCACGCAGGCCGCGCCGGGCACCGTCAGCTACAGCGTCAACGGCGTGGGTCTTGGACAGGCCAAGACCTGGTTCCGCGGCTTCAAGGACGATGACTATACGATGACCTGGGACGGCGTTCCCTTCGAGGATGCCAACGACCCGAGTCATCACTCCTGGGCCTACGTGCCGGCACCGGCCATCAGTTATGTCGACTTCGATCGCAGCCCGGGCACAGCCTCCGATCTCGGCCCGTCCAACTACGGCGGCTCGATTCACCTATTCTCGCCCAAGCTGGGTTCCTCGCCCTGGGTGCGCGGTTCGGCTTCCTATGGATCGTTCAACACCCTGCAATATCTGGGCGAATTCAACTCGGGATTGTTCGGTGGCTCCTCACCGAAGGCCACCTTCTGGCTCGAAGGTCACCACATGACCTCCGATGGCTACCAGACCGGTAACTATCAAGTGCGCACCGCAGCTACGGTCAAGTTCAATTACAAATTTTCTGAACGCACTAGTCTTTCGCTGATCGGCACGGTGGTCATCACCGATTCCAGCACGCCGAACAATGACGCCACACGTGCGCAGATTGCGCAATTCGGCGATAACTATCTGCTCGAAAAAAGTCAGTACAACGCCGACGGCACACTTAATAACATGTGGTATCGCTACTACAACTATCACGTGCCGACCAACTTCGAAGTCATCACCTTTGACCGCGATCTGGGCCGGGGCTGGCATCTGCAACTGAAGCCCTACACCTATGCGTATTCGAACCATCAGCACTTCCAAAACACGCAGACCGGTGAGAGCGCCAAACTGCTGACCGCGACCAGCGGCATCAACAAACTGAACCAATATGCCCGGGGCGGTGCCATCGTCGCACTCAGCGCGGCCTCGCGTTACGGCGTCTTCCGCGCCGGTCTCTGGGATGAGTTCACGCCGACCTTCCGCTACCAGGTCAAGACCGATCCGCGCACCTGGATCGATTCGACGGTGCTATCGAGCATCAAATTTCGCGAACACTTCAACACCACATCGATACAACCTTACGCTGAATACCAGCTCGTAGCGATTCCGCATTGGACCATCACCGCCGGCATCAAGAGCGCCTATTACAAGATGTCTCTGAAGCAGTGGGCCGATGGAAAAACCGTGGGCAGCCTGAATGGCGCGGCTTTTGTGACGCACGAACACAGCTATAACAGTTGGCTGCCTTCGGTCGAGGCCAACTACCGCATTCATGCGAACTGGTCTGCCTATGCGCAATATGGCCGTGGCAGCATCATCCCCTTCAGCAGCGTCTACGACGTGACGGGCGCGCAGGTCGGAGTCAATCCGCCGCCGACGATTGCCTCCACCTATCAGGCCGGCTCGGTGCTGAAGCTGAACCGGATCAGCCTCGATGCCGATGCCTATCACATCCACTTCATCAATCAGTATTCGAGCTTCACGCCAACTTCGGGTGCCGACGCGGGCTTCACGTACTACTACGCAACGCCGCCGTCGAACACCAACGGCTTCGAGGCTGAGGGCAACATTGCTGTGACGCATCATTTGAGCGTGTTTCTGAACGGCACGCTTGGTGAGGCGAAGTACGAAGCTGCCAGCGCGAAGGCCGCAACAACAACCACGCCGGCCACCGCTGCCGCGCCTTCCGCCTGGGTGGCCAATACGCCGCACGATACCGAGACCCTCGGCGCAACCTATCAGGATCGCGATTTCGACTTGGGCTTCTTCAACAAACGCATCGGCACGCGCTGGGACGACGATGGATCGTATCACCAGAACATCAGCTACGATCCGTTCTGGATGAGCAATCTGTTTTTGAACTACACCGTGCGCCGGCACTCACGCTTCGACGACTCGAAGATCAAGCTGAGCATCAACAATCTCTTCGATAACCACAACATCGTCTCGGTCGGTGCCGCCAACAGCGTAACCGCTTCGCGGATTCTCTACACGCAGAGCCAAAGCGATACGCTTGAGTTGCTGCCGGGCCGTAGCGTCATGGTGACCTTCCAGTTCGGCTTCTGGCCCAAGCGCAATCGCTAGGGATTGCCACATCCATCCTGATCAAAAACCTGGTCTCCTTCCTGCTTGTGGAAGGAGGCCAGGTTTATTGCTGCGGAACCGCGATGCACGCGATTGAATGCGATCCGCGTCGGCTCCGGATCCGGGCAATCCAGGAAAAGGAGGAGATCATGAATAGAGCATGAATATGGAGCAGGAGAGCGTAGAGCGTGTGGCGGCGTCGGCGGCACTCTCGTCCGGTCGCTTCAGATATACCGTTTGTAGAACCATCATGGTTGTGCTATATTCCATTCAATCATGAAGCACAACTGCTCTCAATTCGCACCGACACGGCGCAAGGTGGTCCTTGCCTGTTGTTATTGCGATGCATCGTGGGGGCAGGGGCGCTGTAGTCGGCTATAAAAAAATAGCTATCTAAAAGGCCACACCTGCCCATCTCTCGCGATGGGCTATTTTTATTGGCGCATCGCCACTCCGAGAGTACAGGCAGTCAGCATAGTACTCAATTTTTTCTTGCCATTGCAACAACCATAGCGATTCCCGTACCGGAGCAACAGACTCCGCGACAGGACTTGTGTATGCGCCAACAGGCGCGCGGAGTGGACGGTGCAGAGCGTTCCCTCTCCAGCCTGCGCGGGCGTGCGCGAATTTGACGTGTCTCGAAGGCAGCAGGCCGCCGAGGCAACGATGCATCAGGAGGCTGGGTAGAACGTGACAGAAGATAGGTTTGATAGCAGGCCGCGCCAGGGCACCCGGTGCGTTCACGTGTTGATTGGAATGCTGCTGATGTTGACGCTCATGATCGTGCCGCGACATGCTCAGGCGCAGGCGGATACGGGCAGCATCAACGGATTGGTCACCGATGCGTCGGGTGCGGCGATTCCAGGGGCGACAGTCACAGCGACGCGCGCGGAAACCAATACCGTAGTGACCACGCAGTCCAACAGTCGCGGAGAATATCGCTTCCCCGCGCTGCAAACCGGGCATTACTCCATCGCAGTGCAGGCCACCGGATTTTCCGGCGAGACCAAGAAGGGCTATGAACTCAACGACGGCAGCGCCTTCAGCGTGAATTTTTCCCTGCACGTAGGCGCGCAGGCTGAGCAGGTCATCGTCACCGCCGAAGTCGGCGAGATGGTCAACACGCAGACCGGTCAGGTGGAGCACATCATCGACGGCGAAACGGTGCGGGATCTGGCGCTGAACGGCAGAAATTATCTGGATCTGCTGGGCACGTTGCCGGGTTCGGTCTCACCCGATCCGCAGGATGCAATGGATGACATCATTACCGGCAGCACCACCTCCATCGTGCTCAACGGCATGCGCGCGACCAGCAACGGGCTCTACATCGACGGCACCATCAACAAGGACATCAGCACCAACAGCACACAGTTCAACAACATCGGCCTCGACTTTATCGAACACGTCAGCGTGCAGACCTCGGCATTCAGCGCGCAGTGGGGCGACTCGGCCGGCCCGGCGGTGAATGTGGTCACGCGCTCGGGCACCAATCAGCTACACGGCTCGGCCTTCGAGCTGATTCGCAACAACATTCTCGATGCGTCCAGCTACTTTTCGCGCGACTCAACCACTTACAAAGCCATCCACAATCATCTGCGCTTCAATGACTTTGGTGGGGCCGTCGGTTTTCCGGTTCTGCACGACAAGCTGTTTATCTTCGGCGGTTCGGAGTGGAAGGTGATTGCGCAGAACACCAACCCGGAGACGGTTTCGCTACCGGTGTTGCCGGCCATTCACGGCAACTTCACCACCTCGCGCAGCACCTGCGGACTGAAGAACGTGCCCAGCCTGCACATCCAGATCAATACGACCACCTGCGACATTTCCAACCTGATCACACCCTGGGGCAAGGGGCTGCAGCAGATCTATGAACTCATCATCTCCAAGGCTACCTCGTATTCAGGAACAACCTGCGACTCGGATTCATGCGATGCAAGCAGCAACACGATCTACGAGTTGCCCGAACCGTACGTGAACCGTGAGCACATGCTGCGCGTCGACTATTCGATTAATTCACGCAATGCCGTCTACGGCCGCTGGATCAACGATACGCATCGCCGCACCAATCCTCTGGGCAGCGGCACTCTGCCCACCGCGTCGTATCGCGAGCATGTTCCGACCAACAACACCCTGGTTTCCTTCACGCATGTGCTCACGCCGAACGCCTTCAACGAGGTGGCCGTTGCGGCGCTGTGGACCTCACAAAATCAGATTCCTGACGGCAACGATTGGCAGAAGTCCTACTACGGACTTTCCTACGAAAACATCTTTCCCGACTACGGGCCGAAGCTGGGCATTCCAGCGGTAAGCGTGGCTGGTTATACTGCCTTCAAATCCGACAGCTTTCTGGCCCACGCACACACCACCTATCTGCAAGGCAAGGACCTGTTCACCTGGACGCGCGGCAATCACTCTCTGAAGATCGGTGGGCTGTGGGGGCGCAATCGTCATGACCAGAACGGACAACCCAACTCCTACGGTAGCGCGACCTTCACCACCGTGGCCAGCGATTACACCACGGGCGACGGGCTGGCCGATGCGCTGCTCGGCAACTTCCAGTCCTACAGCGAGGCGGCTTACAACCCCGAGGGGCTATTCCGCATGTGGCAGGCTTCGGCCTTTGTCGATGACATCTGGCGGGCCTCGCGCGGACTGTCGCTGAACGCGGGCCTGCGCTATGAATGGACGACGCCGTGGACGGCGCGCTACGACAACATCGCCTCGTTTTATCCGGAGTACTACGACACCAGCGACGAGTTGACGGTGAACTCCGACGGCACGGTGGTGGCCGGCTCTGGCAACCGTTTCAACGGCCTGCGCCGCGCCGGCAACGGCGTGCCCTCTGCCTATTCCAGCTTGGTGCCGACGGCAACCAGTTCGGATGTGTTGAGCGTGCCGACCATTGGCAAGCGCGGCTTCTACGATGCGCAGCGCGTCTTTGCGCCACGCGTGGGTTTTGCCTGGGACCCCTTCGGACACGGCACACTGGCGCTGCGCGGCGGCGGCGGTTTGTTCTATGACATGCCGCAGGGCAGCGTGGCCTACTCGGCGCTGAACCTGCCGCCGTATCTGGCCAGTCAGACGGTGCAGAACGGCAACATGGACTCGCTCACCACCTACGCCTCGCAGTTGCTCACGCATCCGTTTGACGACATCTACGCTACCAACTCGCACCTCAAACGTGGCTACGTGTACCAGTACAACCTCGGCATTCAGAAGCAGTTTCCCAAGGGCATCTTCTTCGAGGTGGACTACATCGGCAATCAGGCGCGCCATCTGCTGCACAACCCGGACATCAACGGCATCGATCCGCAAACCGAGCACGATGCCTATGTCAGCAATCCCAACATGAAGATCAATTCGATCCGCCCCTACAAGGGCTATAGCGCCATCTATCTCTACCGCTCCGACGCGGATTCGAATTACAACGGCTTGCAGGTTTCAGGCAATCGCCGTTTCGGCAAGGCGCGTTTTTCGGCGGCCTATACCTTCTCAAAGGCGCTGTCGACGGCCAGTTCCGACGACGAAGTGCCGTTGTACGCGGCCTACTCGAAGACCTACAGCTACTCCTATTCCACCTATGATCGCCGCCATCTGGCCAGCGGAACCTTCAGCCTGGCGACACCCAACTTCAGCAGCCGCACGCGCTGGCTGCGCGGTCCGGCGGGTGACTGGCTGTTTACCGGCTCGGTGCGCTATCAGTCCGGCATCCGGCAAACGCCCTACGGCAATGACACCTATGGCGTCACCAATCGCGCGGTGTATCACGGCTATCCGGTCAAGTACGGGCACACTGCCGCGCAGTGGTGGTACAGCATCAACCCCGGCGACGTCGTCAACTTCGAAGCGCCCGACGCGGGACAAGTAGGTAACTGCCCCAAGGGCATCATCCTCGGCCCGTCGATGTTCAACTTCGACATTTCCGCCCGCAAGAATTTCACCCTTTACCATCGCTACCGGATCACGCTCAACGTCGACGGATTCAATCTGACCAACCATCCGCAATTCAAGGCGCCATCGGTCAACGTAAACTCCGGGACCAACTACTACGTGGTCGGCACCACAAACACGCTGGAGTACAAATCGATCGGAATTACCTCCGCCGGAAGGCCCAGAAATCTTCAGGCGGGATTGCGCCTCAACTTCTGATGGAGAGAGCCGCGATGAAAAACAAAAATATCTATCGATGGAATGCGAGTGGAGAGAGAACGGTGAAGAAAATCATGGCAGGCAACAGAATTCTAT
>Ga0224528_1000673_pt1 | contig 25352 bp, 23 predicted proteins | sample CBST25metaG_2_FD_179888 | JGI IMG/M metagenome (GOLD analysis project Ga0224528, IMG submission 179888) | Peat soil microbial communities from Stordalen Mire, Sweden - C.B.S.T25 | ecosystem: Environmental > Terrestrial > Soil > Wetlands > Peat | place: Sweden: Norrbotten County, Stordalen Mire...
TTGGTATGGTGTTTGCCCCTCTCCCGTCAGGAAGAGATTACCGCCTGGGGCGATCAGCCATTCAGGGCGGCATTGCAACAGGCGTTCGGTTGGTCGCTGGGTCGGATAACCACGGTCGGGCAGCGCCAGATCTATCCCTTGCGGTTGCGCAGCGCCGAGCGCCGCATCGGTCACCGCCTGGCGCTGGTGGGTAATGCGGCGCAAACGCTGCATCCCATCGCCGGGCAGGGGTTCAATCTGGGATTGCGCGATGTGATGACCTTGGCGGAAACGCTGGCCGATGCGTTGCAACGGGGCGCCGACCCCGGTGAATATGCGGTATTGCAGCGTTATCAACAACGTCGTCAACCTGATCAGGCCGCGACCATCGGCATTACCGATGGATTAATCGATATCTTCGCCAATGCACATCCGCCGCTGGTGCTGGCGCGTAATGCCGGCCTGACCGCCATGGCGCATTTCCCCTGCCTGCGCGATGCATTGGCTCGGCGAACGCTGGGCTGGGTCAAGCGTTAAACTCTGGTCATCAAGCAAGGGCCATCAAGTAGGATAACCAGTTATGCAAGTATTCGATGTAGTTATCAACGGCGGCGGCATGGTGGGACTGACCCTGGCCTGTGGTTTGCGAGGCAGCGGCCTGCGCGTCGCCGTGGTGGAGCAAGAAGCGCCGCCGGTTTTATCTCACGACAGCCCGCCCGCGCTCAGGGTGTCGGCGATTAATGCCGCCGGCCGGCGTCTGCTGCAGCATGTCGGCGTCTGGGATGAGATCGTCGCGCTGCGCGCCACGCCTTATCAGGGCATGGACGTGTGGGATAACGACGGCTTCGGGCGCATTGCCTTTGACGGCGGGCCGTTGGGCCATGACGTGCTGGGACATATTATTGAAAACCCGGTTATTCAGCAGGCGCTATGGCGGCGGGCGGGCGAGTCGTCGGACATCGCCCTATTGTGCCCGGCTTCCCTGCGGCAAATCGCCTGGGGTGAAAATGAGGCTTTTATTACACTGGATGATGGCCGGATGCTGACCGCCCGGCTGGTGGTCGGCGCCGATGGCGCCGATTCCTGGCTGCGGCGTTACGCCAATATTCCCCTGACTTTCCGTGACTATCAACAGCATGCTCTGGTGGCCACCGTCCGCACTGAAAAGCCCCATGGCGGCATTGCCCGTCAGGCGTTTCACGGCGATGGCATTTTGGCTTTTCTGCCGCTCTACCAGCCCGATCTCTGTTCCATTGTGTGGTCGCTGCCGCCGGACATCGCGGAATGCCGACGACGTTTGCCGCCGGAGCAATTTAATGCCCAGTTGGCCAGGCATTTCAATCTGGCGCTGGGTTTATGTCAATTACAAAGCGAACGGCTGACTTTTCCTTTAACCGGACGCTACGCCCGAGATTTCGCCGCGCACCGCCTGGCGCTGGTGGGCGATGCGGCGCATACCATTCATCCGCTGGCGGGCCAGGGCGTGAATCTGGGATTGATGGACGTCGCGGAATTGCTGGGTGAAGTGCGCCGCCTGCAATCGGCAGGCAAAGATATCGGCCATTATCCCTACCTCAGGCGGTATGAGCGCCGACGTAAACACAGCGCCGCGTTGATGCTGGCGGGAATGCAGGCATTCCGCCAGGTATTTGAGGGCGATCAGCCGCTGAAAAAATGGCTGCGCGATGCCGGCTTACGATTGGCCGATACCTTGCCCGGTTTGAAACCGCAATTACTACGTCAGGCGATGGGACTTAACGATTTGCCCGACTGGCTTGAACAGCGCGAACGTTTGACTGAAAAAAACTAATTCCACCTAATATTTTTCATTATTATTTCTAATCCGAAGCATCGGCGCCATGCGATCCGGTTCGCCGGCTCAGGGGTTTTTAGTTATCTTATTTGGTATTAAGGTCTCTGGCTTTGTGGTTTGTGCGCCGTTATCCGGTTTTTATCAGAATAATCTGCTGCCGGCGGCATCAGATTTGTTTAACATCCTTCTGCCCGGCGAGATAATTTAATTTATGGTTTCCCTGCGGATTCAGTGGTAAGTTTTGGCAAAAGGTATCGTTTGCGCGTTCAGCATGCGTGATGCGGTTCGATATTGGCCGATTTGACGACTAAGAGAGAAAAGATGGTGCAGAAGACATCGCTTTATGAACAGCACCTCGCGTGCGGCGCGAAAATGGTGGATTTCCATGGTTGGATGATGCCGCTGCATTATGGCTCCCAGCTTGAAGAACATCATCAGGTCCGCCGCGACGCCGGCATGTTTGATGTTTCCCATATGACCATCATTGATCTGAAAGGGCCGCGAACTCGCGAATTTCTGCGTTATCTGCTAGCCAATGACGTCGCCAAACTCACCCAGCCGGGCAAGGCGCTTTATACTGGAATGTTGAATGCTTCCGGCGGCGTGATCGACGACCTGATCGTCTATTTTTTACATGAAGCGGATTTTCGTCTGGTGGTGAATTCCGCCACCCGCGACAAAGATGTCGAGTGGATTAGCCGCCATGCCGAGCCGTTTAATATCCTGGTGACGGTGCGGACCGACCTGGCGCTGATTGCCGTGCAAGGGCCGCAGGCGCAAGCCAAGGCGCGTACCCTGTTTACGCCGGAACAACTGGCGTCCGTGGATGGCATGAAACCGTTTTTCGGCGTGCAAGCGGAAGACTTGTTTATCGCAACCACCGGTTACACCGGCGAAGCGGGTTATGAAATCGCATTGCCGAAAACGCGCGCGGCGGCCTTTTGGCAGCAATTGCTGGACGCGGGCGTGAAACCCTGCGGCCTGGGCGCGCGCGATACCTTGCGCCTGGAAGCCGGCATGAATCTTTACGGCCAGGAAATGGATGAAAAAACCTCGCCATTGGCCGCCAATATGGGCTGGACTATCGCCTGGCAACCTGAAGATCGCAAGTTTATTGGTCGTGAAGCCATTGAAGCCCAGCGTAGCGCCGGCACCGAGCAATTGGTCGGTTTGATCATGACCGGCAAGGGCGTGCTGCGTAACGAACAGACTGTTCATTTCACCGACAGTAACGGCAACGGACAAACCGGCGTAATCACCAGCGGGTCGTTTTCGCCCACGCTGGGCGTCAGTATCGCATTGGCCCGGGTACCCGCTGGTATCGGTTCACAGGCTATAGTATTAATCCGTAACCGCGAAATGCCGGTTAAGGTCACCAAACCTGGTTTTGTCCGCGCCGGAAAACCGGTCGTTCAATAATTAACTAAGCAAGAGTGAGGATGGCGATGAGCAACGTGCCGACAGAATTAAAATATACCACCTCTCATGAGTGGGTTCGTAACGAAGGCGAAGGCGTTTATAGCGTTGGTATTACCGAGCATGCCCAAGAACTGCTGGGTGATATGGTCTTTATCGACCTGCCGGAAGTGGGCGCCGAATTCGCCGCCAGCGATGAATGCGCGGTAGCCGAGTCGGTAAAAGCCGCTTCGGATATCTATGCGCCCATCAGCGGTGAAATCCTGGCGATAAATGAAGAATTGGAAGCGTCGCCGGAATTGGTGAACAGCGATCCTTATACCGAAGGTTGGTTATTCAGGATCAAAGCCAGCGATGAAAGCGAAGTGGAAGCTTTGCTCGATGCGCAATCCTATGAAGCGACTCTCGAAGAAGAAGACGACGAAGACGAATAATCCCATGGTCCCGGTTATCCAGCCGGGACGGTTCTACCCTTTGGCAGTTTCCCCGTCCTATGCCCGATGCAGGAATTGTTGTTTATGACCCAGACTCTCAGCCAGCTTGAACATCACGACGCGTTTATCGAGCGCCATATCGGCCCTTCCGCGCCGCAACAGGCGCATATGTTATCAGCCGTAGGCGCCGCCACCCTCGACGCGTTGATTGAACAGATTGTTCCGGTTGATATTCAACTCGCCGCGCCTCCCGCCGTGGGAGAAGCGACCACCGAAGCCCAGGCGCTGGCGGAATTGAAAGCCATCGCCAGTCGTAATCAACGCTTTAAAACCTATATCGGCATGGGCTACAGCGCAGTGATCACGCCGCCGGTTATCCTGCGTAATATGCTGGAAAATCCGGGCTGGTATACCGCCTATACTCCCTATCAGCCGGAAGTGTCGCAAGGCCGGCTGGAAGCGTTGCTGAATTTCCAGCAACTGACTCTGGACTTGACCGGACTGGATATCGCTTCCGCCTCATTGCTCGATGAAGCGACCGCGGCGGCGGAAGCCATGGCGCTGGCCAAACGCGCCGGCAAACTCAAGCAGGCGAATACCTTTTTTGTGGCCGACGACGTGCATCCGCAAACACTGGATGTCTTGCGTACCCGGGCGCAGGCTTTCGGCTTCGAGCTGGTGATCGGCAAAGCCGAGGCGGCGCTGGGAACGCCTGGGGTGTTCGGCGTCTTATTGCAGCAGATCGGCACCACCGGTGAGTTGCATGACTATCGCGCCTTGATGGCCGAGTTGACCGCGCGGCGCATCATCAATTGCGTGGCGGCGGATATGATGGCCTTGGTGCTGCTGGCGGCGCCTGGCGTGCAGGGGGCGGATGTGGTATTCGGCTCATCGCAGCGTTTCGGCGTGCCCATGGGCTACGGCGGTCCGCATGCGGCCTTTTTCGCCGCCCGCGACGACGTCAAACGCTCCATCCCCGGGCGCATCATCGGCGTTTCCCGCGATGCGGCGGGCAATACCGCGCTGCGTATGGCGATGCAAACCCGCGAACAGCATATCCGGCGCGAGAAAGCCAACTCCAATATCTGTACTTCCCAAGTGCTGCTGGCGAATATCGCCGGGTTATATGCGGTTTATCACGGTCCGCAAGGACTGAAACGCATTGCCGAGCGTATTCATCGCCTGACCGCCATCCTGGCGACCGGTCTGACCGACGCCGGGATGACGCTGCGCTTCTCCCGCTGGTTTGATACCCTGACGGTGGAAGTGGCGGACAAAGCCTCGGTGCTTAACCGCGCCCTGGCGAAAGGAATCAATTTGCGCCGCGACCTGGACGGCGCAGTAGGGCTGACTCTGGATGAAACCACCGTGCGCGCCGATATCCAGGCGTTGTTCTCTATCCTCACCGGCCGGGAACAGGCATTGGATATCGAGAGGCTGGATGCCCGGGGCGGCGAGGTCATCCCGGCGGATTTGTTGCGGACCACGCCCATACTGACCCATCCGGTATTCAATCGCTATCATAGTGAAACGGAAATGATGCGTTATATGCATCGTCTGGAGAACAAAGATCTGGCGTTGAACCAGTCGATGATCCCGCTCGGTTCTTGCACCATGAAGTTGAATGCCGCTGCCGAAATGATTCCCATCACCTGGCCGGAATTTGCTGAATTGCACCCGTTCTGCCCGGTTGAACAGGCCGCGGGCTATCAGCAGATGATTGCCCAGCTTTCTCATTGGCTGGTGCTGTTGTCCGGTTACGACGCCTTATGCATGCAACCTAATTCCGGCGCCCAGGGCGAGTATGCCGGTATGCTGACCATCCGGCATTATCATGAAAGCCGCAACGAGGGCAGACGGCGCATTTGCCTGATCCCCAGCTCCGCCCACGGCACCAATCCGGCTTCGGCGCAAATGGCGGGCATGTCGGTTACCGTCGTGGCGTGTGATAAGAACGGCAATATCGATTTGCACGATCTGCGCAACAAAGCCGAACAGGCCGGCGAAGAATTGGCCTGCGTCATGGTGACCTATCCTTCCACCCATGGCGTCTATGAAGAAACCATCCGTGAGGTTTGCCAGATCATTCATCAGTATGGCGGCCAGGTTTATCTGGATGGCGCCAATATGAATGCTCAGGTCGGCATTACGTCCCCAGGTTTCATCGGCGCGGACGTGTCGCACCTGAACTTGCATAAAACCTTCTGTATTCCCCATGGCGGCGGCGGACCGGGCATGGGACCCATTGCGGTGAAAGCGCATTTGGCCCCGTTTGTTCCGGGTCATGCCGTGGTGCATATCGATGGGGTCTTGACGCGGCAGGGCGCGGTGTCGGCCGCGCCGTTCGGCAGCGCGTCGATTTTGCCCATCAGTTGGATGTATATCCGCATGATGGGAGCGCAGGGCCTGAAACAAGCCAGCCAGATGGCGATATTAAACGCCAACTATATCGCCAGCCGTTTACATTCGGCGTTTCCGGTGCTGTATAGCGGTCGTGATGGCCGGGTGGCCCATGAATGCATCCTTGATATCCGTCCGCTGAAGGAGGCGAGCGGCATCAGTGAGATGGATATCGCCAAGCGCCTGATCGATTATGGTTTTCATGCGCCGACCATGTCTTTTCCGGTGGCCGGTACGCTGATGGTGGAACCCACGGAGTCCGAAAGTCAGGTGGAACTGGACCGTTTTGTCGACGCCATGTTGGCGATTCGCGGCGAAATCGAAAAGGTTATCAGCGGCGAGTGGCCGCTGGAGGATAATCCGCTGGTTAATGCGCCGCATATCGAAAGCGAACTGGCCGGCGACTGGACCCATCCTTACAGCCGTACCGTGGCGGCTTTTCCGGCGGGTTTCGGTCAGAAATACTGGCCGAGCGTCAAGCGGCTGGACGATGTGTATGGCGACCGTCATCTGTTTTGCGCCTGCGTGCCGATCAGCGATTACGAATAAGCGTCAAAATACGCTGGCGGGTATACGCCGCCAGTTGCGCCAGCCCAAACAGGCTGGCCTGAATGAGGACAATGCAAGGGCCGGTGGCGCCATCTATATAAAAACTGATAAGCGTGCCGGCCGCGCATGAAAACGCTGACAAAGAAACCGCCGTCAACAGCAGCCAATCGAAACGGCGGCATAGCAACTGAGCCGTTATGCCCGGCGATATCAGCATGGCGATAACCAGAATTATCCCCACCGCCTGTAATGCGGCGACAATGGTCAGCGCCAACAGGCATAACAAACCGTAATGCAGCCGGGCCACCGATAATCCCAACGCGCGCGCTTGCCCGGGGTCGAAACAATACAACATCAAATCCCGTCGTTTGATCAGCACTGATATAACGACCGCGGCGATGATCATCAGTGTATGCAGTAACTCGTTGCGGTCGATGCCTAACAGATTGCCGAACAATATATGGCTAAGATGTTGATCGGTATCGATACGGGAAAACAGCACCAACCCCAGCGCAAACATCCCCGAATACACAATGCCCAGCACCGTGTCTTCTTTGACCCGGCACTGATCCTTGATATAACCGGTAGCGGCGGCGCAAGTGATGCCCGCGCCGAAAGCGCCGGCCATCATCGGCAGCCCGGCCAGATGGGCCAGGATAATGCCGGGCAATACCGCATGGGAAATCGCATCGCCCATCAAGGTCCAGCCCTTCATGATAATAAAGCAGGATAACAGGGCGCAGACAATGCCGATGGCCACGGCGGCGAGAAGGGCGCGTTGCATAAAGACATAACCAAACGGCGCGGTTAGATAGCTCAGCCAGTCCGTCATGGCGCTTTACACTTTCGCCGGCGGCCCCGCTTGACGGCCAGCAAACCGCGTTTGGGCGCGAACATCCAGGCCAGCAGGAAAACCAGGGTTTGCAGCGAAACGATAACTCCGCCGGTGGCGCCATCCAGAAAATAACTCAGCCAGGCGCCGACGGCGCTGGTCATGACGCCGTTGATCACGGCGATGATAATCAGCCGCGAAAACCGATCGGTGAGCAAATAGGCCGTGGCTCCCGGCGTCATCATCATGGCGATAACCAGCAAGGCGCCAACGGTTTGCAAGGCGGCGACCGTACAGGCGCTCAGCAGGATAAAAAAGATGACTTTCAGCCGTAACGGCGACAAACCGATGGAAGCGGCGTGGCTTTCGTCAAAGAATATCGCCATTAAATCTTTCCAGATAACGCACAGCACCAGGAAGGAGACGATAATAATAATCTGGGCCTGTCTGGCGTCCTGGTCGGCAATGCCCAGAATGTTGCCGAAGATAATCGACTGAACATTCACCGCCGTGGGATTCAACGATAACAGCAGCAGCCCGGCGGCAAAGAAGGTGGTGAATACAAAACCGATAATGGCATCTTCGCGCAACCGGCAATAATGCCGGGCCAGGGCCATCAATAACGCCGCCAGCATACCGGTGAAAAACGCGCCGGCGGCGATGGGCAATCCCAAGGCGTAAGCTCCCGCCACGCCCGGCACCACCGAATGCGCCAATGCGTCGCCCATCAGCGACCAGCCTTTCAGTATCAGGTAAGCGGAGAGAAAAGCGCAGACGCCGCCGACCAGTGCGCTCATCCAGATAGCTTTCGCCATATAGTCGTATTGCCAGGGTTGCATCAGCAGCGCCATCATGGGGGCGTTGCCCGGGTGATGGCATTTTCCGCGCCGCCAAACGCCAGTGCCACGTTTTGGCGGGTAAAGGTGTTTGCCACAGGTCCCGCCGCCTGAATCGAGCGATTAATCATCACCACATGATCGCAATAGTCCGGTATGTTCCCCAACCGATGCGTCGATACCAAAATCAGTTGGCCTTCGTCGCGCAGAGACCGCAGCAAACCGATAAGCAGGTGTTCCGTATTCATATCGATGCCGGTGAACGGCTCATCAAGCAGCAAAACGCCGCCCTGTTGCGCCAGCGCCCGAGCCAGGAATACTCTTTTGCGCTGACCGCCGGACAACTCGCCGATTTGGCGTTGACGCAGATCCCATAAACCGACGCGATTAAGCGACTGTTTCACCTGAAATTTATCCTCCGCCGAGGGAATGCGCAAAAAAGACATTCTGCCGTAGCGTCCCATCATCACCACATCGGACACCAGCACCGGAAAATGCCAATCCACCTCTTCGGTTTGCGGCACATAAGCTATCCGGTTTTTGCGCAAGGCCTTGGCGATGGGCTGACGGTCAAGCGTAATGCTGCCGGCGGTTGGCCGTACCGATCCCATGATACTTTTGAACAGGGTGGATTTGCCGCCGCCATTCATGCCGATCAAGGCGCACAGCGTACCGCCGGTCAACTGCAAATTGACGTCGCGAATTGCGGTATGCCCGTTGCGGTACGTAACCGTCACCGAGTCAACCTGCAACAGCTGCCGCTGCGCGCAATGGCCGGCGAGCTTCATAGGCCGAATCCCTTGGCGATAGTGTCGGCGGTGACGTCCAGCAGGCTGAGATAAGTTGGCACCGGGCCGTCAACGGTGGAAAGCGAATCCACATACAATATGCCGCCGTAACGGGCGCCGGTTTCCTTACAAACCTGACGAGCCGGTTTATCGGAAATCGTGCTCTCGCTGAACACCACCGGGATGGCATGCCGCCGCACCTGGTCGATAACCTGGCGCACTTGGCGCGGCGTACCTTGTTCGTCGGCGTTGATCGGCCATAAATAGAGTTCGCGCAGGGCGTAATCCCGCGCCAGGTAACTGAAGGCGCCTTCGCTGGTCACCAGCCAACGCTGCGCCGCGGGAATCTTTGACAGCCTGGCGCGTATAGCAGCGTCGAGCGCGGTAATTTTCGCCGCATAGGACCGGGCGTTGCGGTTGTAGGCGTCGGCCTGCGCCGGGTCGGCTTGTACCAATGCTTTACGGATATTTTCGATATAAATAAGGGCATTGCCGGGCGACATCCAGGCATGAGGATTGGGATTGCCCTTGTAAGGACCTGCGCGGATCGGCAAGGGTTCAATGCCATCGCTCACCACGGCGGAAGGCACATCGGCAAGATGGGTAAAAAACCGCTCGAACCAACGTTCCAGATGCAATCCGTTCCACAACACCAGATCCGCCGATTGGCTTTTGACAATGTCGCGCGGCGTGGGCTGGTAATCGTGAATTTCCGCACCGGGTTTGGTCAAGGACTCCACCGTGGCCGCGTCGCCGGCTACATTTTGCGCCATATCCTGCAAAACGGTAAAGGTGGTGACCACCTTGAGTTTCGGCTGTGCGAAAATCGCGCCCGAGGAGATGCACCACAGGCCGAGTATGAATAACCAGCGTGAGATTATCGTTCTGACTTGAGGTGGTTTAAGTTCTGGTCGACTGATAATCATAGAGGTTATTGATTGCTGCATCATTAGGAGGCGATGGATTTTTCACCATTTATAGCACAAGCTATACTGTATAGCAAAGGCGAATTAAGCGACGAGCGCCGCGCCGTGCGCAAGGATAAGGGTTGTTTATCCCTTGGGCTCCACTACAATGCTAGGTTGCAGGCTGCGCTCGTTTGCGCTGAACAACTGGCATTACCGATGAGGAAAGTTGATGGACCGCCCACAAAAAGAGGTTTTGTCCGCTGCCGCAGGCCATTTGCTCAATGCACGGGAACATGCCGAAGGGTTTCTCCAGGTCAGGCAGGCTCACCGCTCGGAACTGATGGATGACTATGTGGAACTGATTTCCGACCTGATCCAGGAACAAGGCGAAGTTCGGCAGGTGGAGCTGGCCGCCCGGCTGGGCGTGGCGCAACCCACAGTCGCGAAAATGCTGAAAAGGCTGTCCGCCGCCGGCTTGATCAGGCAGTTGCCTTATCGCGGCGTGTTTCTCACCGCCGAAGGCGAAGCGATGGCGGCAAAAAGCCGCAACCGGCATCACATAGTGGAATCCTTCTTGTTGGCGCTGGGTATTAGCGCCGAGACCGCGCGGCGCGATGCCGAAGGGTTGGAACACCATGTGAGCGAGGAAACCCTCGCGGTGTTTCAGCAATTCACCCAACAGGCCGGCATGAAACATGGACAGTAACCCCGAACGGGCGCGATCAACCGGTTATCTGGCTGACCGCCGGTTTTAGATTGCCGGTTTCGCCGGCCAGAAACCTGGAAGCCAAAGCGTATTGCGACGGTCTTTTGGCGAAATATTCAGCAATAACCAAAATAACCATACTGCTTTTGATGCGGGCCACGTATAATCGCCTCCCGGCGAAATAACCTCCCTTTGAGTGCATGTATGGCTTCCATCAGTTTGATCCAACCCGAACACGACTTGTTTTCCTATCAGCCTTATTGGGCGGAATGTTTCGGCACCGCGCCGTTTTTGCCCATGTCGCGCGGGGAAATGGACCAATTGGGGTGGGATAGCTGTGATGTGATTATCATCACCGGCGATGCTTACGTCGATCATCCGAGTTTCGGCATGGCCATCGTCGGACGCTTCCTCGAAGCGCAGGGTTTCAGGGTGGGCATCATCGCCCAGCCGGACTGGACCAACAAACGCGATTTTATGCGTTTGGGCAAGCCCAATCTGTTTTACGGCGTGACCGCCGGCAATATGGACTCAATGATTAACCGCTATACCGCCGATCGCAAACTGCGCCATGACGACGCCTATACGCCGGGCAATGTCGGCGGCCGGCGGCCGGATCGCGCAACGCTGGTCTATAGCCAGCGTTGCAAGGAAGCCTACAGCGATGCGCCGGTGGTGCTGGGCGGGATTGAAGCCAGCCTGCGCCGGGTTGCCCATTACGATTACTGGTCCGATACGGTACGCCGCTCGGTATTGGTGGACGCCAAGGCCGATATGCTGATCTACGGCAACGGCGAACGGCCGCTGGCGGAATTGGCTCATCGTTTGGCCGCAGGCGAACCTATCGGCGCCATCGATGATATCCGCAATACCGCGGTCATGCGCAAAGAACCGTTGCCGGGCTGGAGCGGGGTTGATTCTTCCCATCTCGACACGCCGGGGCGCATTGATCCGATTCCCAATCCTTATGGCGAGGATTTGCCTTGTTCGACCGGAGAAGTGCGTAAATCCCATGGCAAACCGATAACGGTGCGCGCGGCTAAACCCAAACCGTGGGAAAAAACTTACGTTTTGCTGCCTTCGTTTGATCAGGTGAAGGGGGATAAGGTGTTATATGCCCATGCCTCGCGTATTCTTCACCACGAAACCAATCCCGGTTGCGCCAGGGCGCTGATGCAACAACACGGCGATCGCTTTGTCTGGATTAACCCGCCGGCCATTCCCCTGAGCACGCCGGAGATGGATAGTGTTTTTGCATTGCCGTTCCAGCGCGTGCCCCATCCGGCTTATGGCAAAGAGGTGATCCCGGCTTACCAAATGATTAATACGTCGGTAAATATCATGCGCGGCTGTTTTGGCGGCTGTTCTTTTTGTTCCATTACCGAGCATGAAGGCCGGATTATCCAGAGTCGTTCCGAAGAATCGATTATTCGCGAGATCGAGGAAATACGCGACAAGGTTCCCGGGTTTACCGGCGTGATATCCGATCTCGGCGGCCCGACCGCCAACATGTATATGCTGCGTTGCACCTCGCCGCGCGCCGAACAAACCTGCCGCCGGGCCTCCTGCGTATATCCGGAAATATGCACTCATATGGATACCGATCACGCGCCGACCATTCAATTATACCGTCGCGCCCGCGCGGTGCAGGGCATTAAAAAAATACTGATTGCCTCCGGGGTGCGTTATGACCTGGCGGTGGAAGACCCGGCTTATATCAAAGAACTGGCCATGTATCATGTGGGCGGCTATTTGAAAATCGCGCCGGAACATACCGAATCAGGACCGCTGGCCAAAATGATGAAACCGGGGATGGGCAGTTATCAACGGTTCAAGGAGTTGTTCGACCTTTATTCCAACCAGGCGGGTAAAAAACAGTATCTGATACCCTATTTCATTTCGGCGCATCCCGGCACCCGGGATGAAGATATGGTCAATCTGGCGTTATGGCTCAAGAAAAATCGCTATCGTCTCGATCAGGTGCAGAACTTCTATCCGTCGCCTTTGTCCAGCGCGACCACCATGTATTACAGCGGTAAGAATCCGCTGGGTAAAGTGGGCTACAACAGCGAAGACGTGGTGGTGCCGCGCGGCGACCGCCAACGGCGATTACATAAAGCCTTGTTGCGCTACCATGACCCGGCTAATTTCCCGGTTATTCGCGCCGCGCTCGAACAAATGGGCTTGCAACATCTTATCGGCGCCCGCCGTGAATGCCTGGTGCCGGCGCCTGGTATCGAAGAACTGCGCGAAATGCGTAAAACGCAACGCTACAGCCGGCCGGCGCTGACGAAGCATACCGACAACGGCCGGCAATTCAAGCCGGCGGAAAAAAACTTATCCAAGCCAGCCCGGAGTCGCAAGCCCTGACCGTATCGCCGCCGAAACGGACTTTATTTCAACCAGCCGTTTTGGTGGGCCTGATCGAGATGGTGTTTCAATTGTGTCCAAAGCGCCGGATAAACATCACCGATAAAGGCATTGCGCGTTAATACCTGTTCCAGTCGGATGCCATTTTCCACCCAGCTCTGACCTTGGTTGTGCAGGTTCATCAAGACCGGCATTAAGCGATCGAGCACCAGGGCGAACTGGGCATCCGCCGTTTCAGACGCTTCGTATTCCAGCCATAACTGATGGAAATGCCGGCCTTGCGGCGACGGCAATAAACCAAACAGTCGTTTGGCCGCGGCGGCTTCGTGAACCTTGACCGCGTCTCGTCCGGCCAGATCGTAAACCAGCACGTCGCCGGCGTCGATTTCGACGATATCATGCACCAGCGCCATCTGGATCACCCGGTTGATATCCACGTTATCCCCGGCATAAGGCGCCAGAGCCATGGCTGCCACCGCAAAATGCCAGCTATGCTCGGCGGTATTCTCTTGCCGTCCGGTACCCAGTACCTTGGTGCGGCGCTGAATGTTTTTGAGCTTGTCGATTTCCATCAAAAAAGCGACGACTTCGGTTAATTCACCGAAAGCTAATTCAGGTAAAACCTGCAACATGCTGACTCCAACGACCATAAAATGAAGCGCTATTGTAGGGCAATTATCGAGAAAATTCGAATGATGGCATGCGATATCCACTATTGATAGCGGTCATATTACTGTTAAGCTTACACGTGTACACTGGAACAATTCTCAGCTACGCTTATCTGCGAAAGAAAACTTTTTAAACCCGAAAGATGACGGGTGTTTGTAATAATCGAGGAAGTGTAAGTATGGCTAATAAATTATTAGCTCAGGGATATTCCATGGCGGAGGAAATCGCCAACAGTGTTAGTCATGGTATTGGTTTGATATTCGGTATTATCGGCTTGGTGCTGTTACTGGTGCAAGCCGGCGCGGTGGGTGCCGATGTCACCGCTATCACCAGTTACAGTTTATATGGCAGCAGCATGATTCTGCTGTTTCTGGCCTCCACCTTATACCATGCAATACCCCATCCGGCCGCTAAACGATGGCTGAAAAAAATTGATCACTGCGCTATTTATCTGCTGATTGCCGGCACGTATACGCCGTTCCTGCTGGTCGGCCTGGCATCGCCGCTGGCGAAAGGATTGATGATCGTTATCTGGAGCATGGCGTTATTCGGGGTCATTTTCAAAATGGCCTTCGCCCATCGCTTCGAAGTCATGTCGCTTATTACTTATCTCACCATGGGCTGGCTGTCGCTGGTGGTGATTTATCAACTGGCGCAACGTTTACCGGTGGGCGGTCTGACATTACTGGCGCTGGGCGGCGTCATTTACACCGTCGGCGTGATTTTTTATGCCTGCAATCGCATACCGTTCAACCACGCCATTTGGCATGGTTTTGTGCTGGGCGGCAGTCTGTGCCATTTCTTCGCCATCTATTTTTATATCTGACGAATTGCCCGCATGGCCCGGCGGATGGCCGCCGTGGTCATACCGCCTTCACGGGACGGCGACGCGCTTATTCGGTTATGGAATAGGGCAATGGTTGAATGGTCAGCGCCCCGGCCGGATCTTCTTTCACCCGCAGGCGGCTATCCGGCGTCAAATCATTGTTCAGCACCGCCTGTACCCACACCTGGCCGTCCTCCAATTGGCACGTTGCCAATACTGTTCCGGTGCGCCGCCAATTTTCACCGAGCTGTAATTCCAAATCGTCGCCAATCGCCGGCAGATGACTGGCTTTACCCGCCAGCCAGTACAACGCGCGTTTATTGGCGCCGCGATATTTGGCGCGGGCGACCGTTTCCTGGCCGGCATAACATCCTTTAGTAAAACTGATGCCTTCCAATGCTTGCAGATTGACGGCTTGCGGAATGAATTGGCTGCTATTGGCGCTATCGATAACCGGCAGGCACGCTTCCACATCCAGCGCCAGCCATTGCCGGCTGTCGGTCAATTGCAACTGGCCGGCAAGTTTGTCCAGTAGGTTTTGCAGCACGGTTTCGGTGGTCGCCAGCAAAAAACGCTCGGCAGGCAGAGTGAAATGCAGAATCGACGTCTCGCCGCTTTGCAGCGCCGGGTGGGCCGCATCGGGCAGAACGTCAAACAGACCGCTCAGCGCCGCGCGCGCCTGAAAACCGGCCAACCCCAGCAAGATGACGCTGTCGTCAGCGGCTATGGTAACTTTAGAGAATACCGCGTATTTTTGTAGTTCCTTGAGTTGCGCATCCCGTACGCTACGGCGTTCAATATAAGCCATGCCCTGGTTACGGTGAAAAAGACGCAGTGTGCTCCACATCTTGCCCTTCGGGTCGCAATGTCCGCAGAGCAGATGTTGATCGGCGGCTATGGCTGCAACATCGCTTGTCACCTGTCCCTGTAGATATTTTTCAGTATCCGGGCCGGTGATACCGACAAGCGCCCAATCTTCCAGCGAAATCAGCGTTAATGGCAAGTGGCTCGACGGCGTGGGCAACCGGGGCGGAAAAGGAACTTTAAGCGACATGAAACACTCCTGGCCAGTGATATAAACACGGTATTCCCATCATATTTCAAGTTGCGGGCAGGCAACGCCAACACACCTGCGACTCAAAAGATGCCGGGTCTTTCAATGTTAAAATAGCCGGAGGGTAATGCAAGGGTTATCAGGTAAGTTCTTATCCGATTAGTGCGGTGAACATCGTGAAAATTAGCAAATCGTGTCAAAATGTATCGTTTTATGTAATGCGGATTGATAAAACAGTTTAAACTATGTTCCGGTCTGTCCGTTTATGAGGTAGAAGCCCGCTATGGATATCAATAATAGAGCGCGCATTCAATGGGCCTGTCGTCGCGGCATGCGTGAATTGGACCTGTCAATCATGCCGTTCTTCGAATATGACTTCGACGGCTTGAGCGCGGAGGACAAAACAGTGTTTGTCCGGCTGCTGACGTGCGACGATCCCGATCTCTTCAATTGGCTGATGAATCACGGCGAACCCCAGGATAGCGGATTGAAAAAAATGATTAACTTGATACAAGAACGAAATAAAGCCCGTGGCCCTCTGGCGATGTGACGTCCGGGTATCCTGGCGCACGCAGCTGTTTTCCCTGGCCGCACATGGCATGCTGGCCCTGCTGATTCTTCTTTCGCCCTGGCCGGAAAATTATAGCCTGGTTTGGGTGACGCTCATCACGCTGGTGGTGTTCGAATGCATGCGCAGCCAGCGCAATATCATGTCTTGCCGCGGCGAGCTGATATTGCAAAGCCGCCAGTATCTGCGCTGGCATCAAAAGGACTGGTTGATAATCGGTTCTCCCTGGATGCTTAACAGCGGCGTACTGCTTCGGTTGCGGCTGGTCGGCGGTAAAAGAACCCGAAAACTCTGGCTGGCGGCGGACAGCATGGATCAACGAGAATGGCGCAGTTTACGCCAGATACTGTTGCAGCCCGCCGTACCTCAACCCGAACAGCGAGATGATCGCTGAGGCGCCCCGTGCCGCTAATTGATGCGTCGACGCGCTGACGCAGGAAGATCTTCTCTGACCGTTTTACAGCAAATCGGACATTTCGTGTAAAATCTGCTCACACCACTGTTGCAGACGGCCATCGCTGAGATCGTATTGGTTAACTTCATCAAGCGCGAGGCCGACGAAATGCTGGCCGTCGGAGCCGACGGCTTTCTGGCTGGTGAATTCGTAACCTTTGGTTGGCCATCGGCCGATGAACGTGGCTCCGGTCGGCGCCAGAACATCATGCAGATAACCCAACGCATCCAAAAACCACTCCCCATACCCCAGTTGATCGCCCATACCATACAGCGCGATAAGTTTCCCGGACAAATTCAACCCGGACAGTTGCGGCCAAACCGCATCCCAGTCTTCCTGTATTTCACCGAAATCCCAGGTGGGGATACCGAGAATCAGCACCGGATAATCTTCCATCCGCTGTGGCGGGACATCTTTAAGATTATGCAACTCCACCAGCTCGGCACCGAGTATATCGCGGATTTTCTCGGCGGCCATTTCCGTATACCAGGTATTCGAGCCATAAAACAAACCGACTTTCATTTTTATTTACTCACCCTTGCACGACAATCTGATATACCCCTTAACAACGCACCTGCGACTTGAAATATGACAGGTAGATACCCTAAATAGTTCGATTTGCAGGAAGGCGGCGACGCAGCGAACCCCCAGGAGCTTACTCAGGTAAGTGACTGGGGTGAGAGAGGAAAGCCAACGCACCTGCGATTCGAAATATGACGGGTATAAGAACAAGTGTACCAGATTAGCCCAATAATCAGGCATAATGTAGCCTGTCGTAAACAAGGGGATACCGATGCAGCAGCAGGACGATCCGTTGATTGAGCAATTTCTCGATGCCCTGTGGCTGGAGCGGAATTTGGCCGAGAATACATTGTCGGCTTATCGCCTGGATTTGCAGCAATTCGCCCACTGGATTGGCCAGCGGCAATGTGATTTTCTTACCGTCGGGCCGCTGGATTTGCAGTCTTATCTCGCTGAGCGGTTAAACGAGGGTTATAAAGCCACCAGTTCCGCCCGTCTGCTAAGTTCCCTACGGCGTTTTTACCAATATTTGTACCGGGAAAAAATGCGTGAGGATGATCCGAGCGCCATTTTGGCGGCGCCCAAATTGCCGCAGCGTCTGCCGAAGGATCTCAGCGAGGCGCAGGTAGGGGCGTTGCTCAATGCGCCGGTGCTTAATCAATGGATTGAAATCCGCGATAAGGCGATGCTGGAAGTGCTTTATGCCACTGGTTTGCGGGTTTCCGAACTGGTGGGGCTCACCATGAGCGACGTCAGCCTGCGCCAGGGCGTGGTGCGGGTAGTGGGCAAGGGCGATAAAGAGCGGTTGGTGCCGCTGGGCGAAGAGGCGGTATATTGGGTGGAATATTATCTGGAACATGGCCGGCCCTGGCTGATGAACGGTCAGAGTTCGGATATTCTTTTTCCCAGTAATCGCAGTCAGAAGATGACCCGCCAGACGTTCTGGCACCGAATCAAACATTATGCGATCCTGGCGGGCATTGATAGCGCGCGCCTGTCGCCGCATGTGTTGCGCCATGCGTTTGCCACCCATTTGTTGAATCACGGCGCGGATTTACGGGTGGTACAGCTATTGCTCGGGCATAGCGACTTGTCGACGACCCAAATCTATACCCATGTTGCAACGGAACGCTTGAAAATGATACATCAGCAGAACCATCCCCGAGCCTGACATTAACCTTCCCGGCTGTGCGTGTTGCCCATTCGCCAATAACCGAGTGACGCGTATCAAGGGGTATCAAGGGGAATGAGAAATATTTTCCTCGCTGGCGCGAAGGAAATTCAGTAAAGAGTTTCACCTGTGTGCAAACGATAATAACTCTATTATAAGATTGAAAAATAAGGATATAATAATGAAAAAAAGCATAGTATTGCTTTCTGGCGTAGCATTGGCTCTTTCCCAGGCTGTTTACGCCGACGACGCCGCCATAACGCACTCTCTTGATCGATTGGGCGTGCATAACGCCGACGTCCAGCCGTCGCCGGTAGCGGGCCTGAAAACCGCGCTGACCGAAAACGGGGTACTCTATGTTTCCGACGACGGGCGACATGTCCTTCAGGGACCCTTGTACGATGTCGGCGGCAGCCAGCCGGTTAACGTTACCAACCAACTGTTAAGCAAGCGTCTGAATGCCTTGCAAGACGATATGATCGTTTATCTGGCGCCGAATGAAAAACATGTCGTCACCGTGTTTACCGATATCACCTGCGGTTACTGTCACAAACTGCACGAACAGCTAAAAGATTACAATGATCGCGGCATTACTATCCGTTATTTGGCTTTCCCGCGCCAGGGACTGAAATCGCGCGTTGGCAAGGATATGGCCTCGGTCTGGTGCAGCGCCAATCCCAAGGAAACTTTTGACCGGACCATGCAGGGCGAGGCGGTTGCCGTGGCGACCTGTAAAACCGATATAAGCAAACAATACCGCCTTGGCGTGCAATACGGCATTCAAGGCACGCCGGCCCTCTTGTTGACAAATGGCGTTGTTATTCCCGGCTATCAAAGTCCGGATGAGATGGTGGCGTTGCTTAAGCAACAAATGGCGGATGGACAGGCCGCGGTGCTGGAACAACCTGTGTCGGAAAACTCATCGGGGCACACCCTACGATCGGCGGCGGATAACCCATCAGCTTATACCGGACAATCTCAAACCGAGGGACCGTCAGCGCAAATCGATCAATCGGCAGCATACAACCCGTCGGCGCGGACCGAAAGAACCGCGACGACCGGCAACCAGGCGGCGTTAATGCAACAACCTGCAACGGAAACTACGTTGGCGCTAACCGAACAACACACTGTGGATGATACGGCGGACGATTAATCACGTGCTGGAAATGAAAATGGTATTGCGCCGCCGTCCTGTCGCCAGTATTGACGGATTGTCGGCGGCGGATATTTCGCCGCTGCTAAAGCGCCTGTACGCGCAACGCGGCATAAAAAGCGACGGTGAACTGGAACGTGGGGTGCGGGGTTTGCTGGCTTATCAGCAATTGTCCGGTATCGGGCTGGCGGTGGATTTGCTGGCGCGCGCGCTGGCGGACGATCGCCGGCTGATGGTGGTGGGCGATTTCGACGCCGACGGCGCCACCAGTACCGCCTTAATGGTGCTGGCGCTCAGGCAGATGGGCGGCAAACATATCGAGTTTCTGGTGCCCAATCGTTTCGAGGACGGCTATGGTCTCAGCCCCGAAGTGGTGGAGCAGGCGCTGGCTCGCGGCGCTGAAATCATTGTGACGGTGGATAACGGCATCTCCTCGCATGCGGGGGTGGACCTGGCGCACCAACATGGCATTCCGGTGCTGATTACCGACCATCACTTGCCCGGCGAGACGTTGCCCGTCGCCGAGGCCATCGTCAATCCCAATCTGACCGATTGCGCTTTCCCTTCCAAATCCCTGGCGGGCGTCGGCGTCGCGTTTTATCTGTTGTTGGCGTTACGCGCCCGGCTGCATGAAAGCGGCTGGTTCGAGCAACACGCTATCCCGGCCCCGAAACTGGCTGAATTGCTGGACATGGTGGCGCTTGGCACGGTGGCCGATGTGGTCCCCCTCGATGGCAACAATCGCATATTGGTGCATCAAGGTATCAGCCGGATCCGTGCCGGCCGTTGCCGTCCCGGTATCCGCGCCCTGGCGGAGGTTTCCAACCGCGATATCGCCAGACTCAACGCCAGCGATCTCGGTTTTGCCCTGGGGCCGCGGTTGAACGCCGCCGGGCGGTTGGATGATATGTCGTTGGGCGTCACCTTGCTATTGACCGAAGATTTGACGCAGGCCCGCCAACTGGCCGCCGAATTGGATTCCCTGAATCAAACCCGGCGCGAAATCGAACATGATATGGAAGCGGAAGCCATGGAGCTGTGCGGCCAAATGGAGCGGAATCAACAAACGCTGCCGTATGGCTTGGCCATTTATCATGCCGAGTGGCATCAAGGGGTGGTGGGGATACTGGCCTCTCGCATCAAAGAACGCTTTCATCGCCCGGTGATCGCATTTGCGCCGGCCGGAGACGGCCTGTTGAAAGGCTCCGGCCGCTCGGTGGCCGGCTTGCATTTGCGCGACCTGCTGGAACGGCTGGATACCCTCCATCCCGGCATGATCCTCAAATTCGGCGGTCACGCCATGGCCGCCGGTCTTTCACTGGAACACGCGCAATTCGATTTATTCCGGCAGCGTTTCGCCGATTTGGTCAATGAGTGGCTGGACCCCGCGCAACTCGATGGCGTTATCTGGTCGGACGGTGAATTGGGCGGCGATGAGCTGAACCTTGCCACCGCCGAGCAGCTCAGAGACGGCGGCCCTTGGGGCCAGGCCTTTCCCGAACCGCTGTTCGACGGTAAATTTCGCGTATTGCAACAGCGGCTGGTGGCCGAGAAACATCTTAAACTGATGATCGAGCCATTGGATGGCGGGCCCCTGCTGGATGGCATTGCGTTTAATATTGATAATCGCCTCTGGCCTGATAATAGCGTCCATACCGTTGAATTGGCTTATAAGCTTGATGTGAACGATTATCGGGGGCATCGTAACGTACAATTATTAATCCAGCATCTATGGCCGCTCTAAGCGTAAGAGGCTACAAACATTGCCGCGGATCCGCTAGAATAGCCGGTTAATATGCTTTTCATTTCTTTACGAGCTAATAACACTCATGTTTGAAATAAATCCGGTAAAAAACCGCATTCAGGACCTGACAGAACGTACGGAAGTTCTCAGGGGGTATCTTTGACTACGATCTCAGGAAAGAACGTCTAGAAGAGGTCGTTGCCGAACTGGAACAACCCAACATATGGAATGAGCCGGAGCGCGCGCAGGCGCTGGGCAAAGAACGTTCCTCGCTGGAAGCCATCGTTGAAACCATCGATCAGTTGACCCGCGGGCTGGCTGACGTGTCCGGCTTGCTGGAAATGGCGGTGGAAGAAGACGACGAAGAGACCCTCAACGACACTATCGCCGAACTGGACCAGTTGGAAGAAAAACTGGGACAGCTGGAGTTCCGGCGCATGTTTTCCGGCGAATACGACAGTTCCGATTGCTACCTGGACATCCAGTCCGGGTCCGGCGGCACCGAAGCTCAGGATTGGGCCAACATGCTGTTGCGCATGTATTTGCGCTGGGCGGAATCACGCGGCTTCAAAACGGAAATCATCGAACAATCCGACGGCGAAGTGGCCGGCATAAAATCGGCCACCATCAAGGTCATGGGCGAATATGCGTTTGGCTGGCTACGCACGGAAACCGGCGTGCATCGTCTGGTGCGCAAAAGTCCGTTTGACTCCGGCGGCCGCCGTCATACCTCGTTCAGCTCCGCTTTTGCCTATCCCGAAGTGGACGACGACATCGATATCGAGATCAATCCTGCGGATTTGCGCATTGACGTCTATCGCGCCTCCGGCGCGGGCGGTCAGCATGTAAACCGTACGGAATCCGCGGTGCGTATCACCCATCTCCCGACCAATATCGTGACGCAATGCCAGAACGACCGTTCGCAGCATAAAAACAAAGAACAAGCCATGAAGCAGCTTAAAGCCAAACTATACGAGTATGAGCTGCGCAAGAAAAATGCGGAAAAACAGGCGCTGGAAGACACCAAGTCAGACATCGGCTGGGGCAGCCAGATCCGCTCTTATGTTCTGGACGATTCCCGTATCAAGGATTTGCGTACCGGCGTGGAAACGCGCAATACGCAAGCGGTACTGGATGGCGATCTGGATAAATTTATTGAAGCAAGTCTTAAAGCCGGGTTATGAGGAACCAAGATGTCTGAATCACATTCACAGGACGGTGCCCCCCAGGCGCTGGATTTAAATAACGAATTACTCGCTCGCCGTGAAAAACTGGCGCTACTGCGCGAGCAGGGCAATCCTTTCCCGAATGATTTTCGACGCGACAGCACGTCCGATCAGCTCCACGCCGCTTATGACGGGAAATCCGCCGAAGAGCTTGAAGCGCTGGCGGTTGAAGTCAGCGTCGCCGGCCGCATGATGACCCGCCGCATTATGGGCAAGGCCTCATTCGCCAACCTGCAGGATGTCGGCGGCAACATTCAGTTGTACGTCGCCCGCGACGAACTGGCCGAAGGCGTTTATAACGATCAGTTCAAAAAATGGGATTTGGGCGACATTATCGGCGCCCGGGGCCGGATGTTCAGAACCCGCACCGGCGAGCTGTCGATCCATTGCAACGAGATCCGGTTGCTGACCAAAGCGATGCGTCCCTTGCCGGATAAGTTTCACGGTCTTGCCGATCAGGAAACCCGTTATCGTCAGCGTTATCTGGATTTGATTGCCAACGATGAATCACGCCACACCTTTAAAGTCCGTTCACAGATTATGGCGGAAATCCGTCGTTTTATGGTGGACAAGGGCTTTATGGAAGTGGAAACGCCGATGATGCAAAGCATCCCCGGCGGTGCTACCGCGCGTCCGTTTATCACCCATCATAATGCGCTGGATATCGATATGTACCTGCGCATCGCGCCGGAGCTGTATCTCAAGCGTCTGGTGGTTGGCGGTTTTGAACGGGTCTTTGAAATCAATCGCAACTTCCGCAACGAAGGTATTTCGCCGCGCCATAATCCTGAATTCACCATGATGGAACTCTACATGGCGTATGCGGATTATCGTGATTTGATTGTGCTGACCGAAGAATTGTTCCGTACGCTGACTCAGCGGGTACTGGGCAGTACCGAGGTGGAGTACGGCGAACAGATGTTTGATTTCGGCAAGCCTTTCAGCAAAATGACCATGCGGGAAGCCATATGCCGTTATCGCCCGGAAACTCAGGCGGCGGATCTGGATGATATGGGCAAGGCGCGGGCTATCGCCGAATCCCTCGGCATCAAGATTGAAAGCAGCTGGGGCCTTGGACGGATACAAACCGAGATATTCGAAGAGACCGCCGAGAGTCAACTGATTCAACCGACCTTCATCACCGAATACCCGGCGGAAGTCTCGCCGCTGGCGCGTCGCAACGATCAGAACCCGTTTTTCACCGATCGTTTTGAATTCTTTATCGGCGGCCGTGAAATCGGCAACGGCTTCTCTGAACTGAACGACGCCGAAGATCAGGCGCAGCGTTTTGCCGACCAGGTCCGCGCCAAGGATGCCGGCGACGACGAAGCCATGTTCTATGACGAGGATTATGTCACGGCGCTGGAACACGGCTTACCGCCCACCGCCGGTTTGGGTATTGGTATCGACCGTATGATCATGCTGTTCACCAACAGCCATACCATCCGCGATGTCATTCTCTTCCCGGCCATGCGTCCGCAGAAATAACATCTTGACCGAACAGGCTGATTCTCACCAGCCTGTTGTTTTATTATCGGGATGTTATTCCCGGCTTTTCATTCCCGAGAAGTGCTTAAAACTCACGCAGTTAATCGCCTTACGGCTTGTCAGACCGCGCCATAAGGTTATAATGCTCTGCACGATTGCCCCTGCGGGCGTAGTTCAATGGTAGAACGAGAGCTTCCCAAGCTCTATACGAGGGTTCGATTCCCTTCGCCCGCTCCAAACATACTTATCTCAACGTCTTCTCAAGTCTACTCAAACCCCGGTAATACAGCTTCTAACAAGGATTTTCATTATCCTGACGTCTATTCACATCTGTTGAAATCTAGTTATATTTGGGGGTATCAAACCTTGTACCCCCAAAAGTACCCCCAGCATGGTGGTACCCTGATGCCGGGATACCCCCAGATGACCCTCACAAATTTATCCCACCGATTCGCGCGGGTCGCTCAAAAAACGTCAGCGATAGTGGGATCATGGCACTTTAAATTTGTAGTGACTTACGGGCTTCACTGTTTCGCGAAGGACACCACGGCGTTCAACATTCCAGTTGTCTACGAGGATGGGCGCGAAATGTTGACAATATGTATGGAACGTTACGAGGCGTCCAAACAGATCCGCAAGATATTGACGAATCTGCCATCAATGGAACTATTCCACCAGATGGAGATAAATTCTTCGCGCTGGATATGATGAACAATGCTACGGGGCAATATGAACCGTATAAAGTTTGCATATAATAATTGAATGAAATAAATTTCAGCGTTTCATTGCGAAATGTGAAGTGTCTCTGTAATTTATTTCGTAATTCTTACAACCCAAGTGACGTTTATATTCTGTAGAGGTTGGCGCTAATACAGTGCGCCAATGAAAAAATTCCCAACACCTCATGATTCCTTTTTCAGAAAATTTTTCAGCGATGCCAGCGTCGCTGCTGATTTCCTGCAAATTCACATGCCGCCGGCATTGCAGGCCAAGTGCGACTTCAGCACGCTGGCTATCACTTCCGGCAGCTTTGTCGAAGCGGATATGCATAACCAGTTCTCCGATATCCTTTATTCGATGAAAACCCCGGCGGGGCCTGGGTATATCTATTGCCTCGTTGAGCATCAATCGAGCCCGGATGACATACCCTAAATAATTCGAGTTGCAGGAAAGCCAACGCACCGGCAACTTGAAGTATGACGGGTAGATGATGGCGTTTCGTCTGCTGCGCTAAAGCATTGCCGCCATGCACCGCCATCTGAAGCAGGGCCATAAACGATTGCCGTTGATAGTCCCCATTTAAGTATACCCGATAGATTTCGGGTTGCAGGAAGGCGGCAAGCGAGAGAATCCCGATGAGCTTACTCTGGTAAGTGATTCGGGTGAACGAGCGCAGCCAACGCACCTGCGGCGCGAAAGATGATGGGTATACCATGGTAAACAAAG
>Ga0224528_1000674_pt1 | contig 25349 bp, 22 predicted proteins | sample CBST25metaG_2_FD_179888 | JGI IMG/M metagenome (GOLD analysis project Ga0224528, IMG submission 179888) | Peat soil microbial communities from Stordalen Mire, Sweden - C.B.S.T25 | ecosystem: Environmental > Terrestrial > Soil > Wetlands > Peat | place: Sweden: Norrbotten County, Stordalen Mire...
AGCATACCCGGCGCTCGCGTTTGTCGAGAAGGAGAGCCAGACCATTGGTGGATTCGGTCGCAACGACCGCTTCTCCTATGCGCAGCGTTTTGGCGGACCGGGTGAAGTCGCCGGTCGCGTTTTTCTCGAAGCCGGGACGGCAAGTGGCCGCGAGCCTACAAGCGTTGTTGACCTGCGTTCCTATATTGGTCAGTTCCTGGAGGAAACCAGCACCTCACTCGGCGCAGAGGATGAGGGAAGATTCCCATTGCGGCTGCTGCACTTCCGACGGACGTTCGTCGAGAAGATGTTTGCCATCCACGGCAAGGTGGAATTGCTCAAGCGCGACCGACAGCCGATTGGAACATACGCCCGGCACTATTACGATCTGTTTCAACTGGCCGGGCAGGACGAAGTGATCGCCATGCTGAAGTCTGCCGAATACGCTGCAATCAAGGCTGACTACGATCAGATCAGCAGCAGCCATTTTGCGAGAAGCTATTTTCATCCCAACGACATGAGCTTCGCGAAGAGCGATGCGCTCTTCCCGCCGGCGGAACTCGCTGCGACTATCGCCGCAGAATATGACGAACAGTGCAAGGTGCTTTGTTACGGTCGGTATCCCTCGTGGGAAGAGATTCAGGCTCGCCTGCTGGATCTGCAGCCTCTTCTATAGCAACAGACGAATCCCTGCGAATCAGGATGCATCGAAGTGAATCCCGGCACCGCTTCGAAGAACCAGAATGCTCCACAATCGGCGCGTGATCGCGAGGGCAGCACGCGGAGCTGCCCCGCTGTGACACTACACAATATTGAGAAAAATATTAGTCCAAAATCAGCTTTGGAGTGATCCCATGCCACGGTCTTGAGTAAGCATCATATTGTTGATATTATGATACTTACTTGAAATGCAACCGGCCGAATCGGCGGTGTTTGCTACCCAAATGCCAGCAACTTTTCAGCCAGTAGGGAGCTGACTCGCAAAGCACCTCCATTCGACTGAGACGTGTCGCAACTGCCTTGGCAAGAAGTCCCAAATTACTGACCAGCGAATAGGACGGTAATCAGCCGCCGCCACACAGGCAACACTGGTGGCGGCGGCAGCAAAAACCAAGCCCAAAGATCTACCTCTTGACAAGCCATATTCCGCACGGTAAGCTTACGGTGATGAGTACAAAGACACTAGGGCAGCGAATTCGCGAATTGAGAGATCAACAGGATCTCTCGTTGCGCGAATTTGCCAAGAAACTGGGAGGACTCTCAGCGGCGTTTCTGTCGGACATAGAACTCGGGAGAAGATTCCCTTCTGAAGAAGTCTTGCAAAAGATGGTAGTGGCGCTCGAAACAACGGTGGAAGACCTCCGTCAATATGACAGCCGCCCCCCGGTTGAGGAACTCAAGAAGTTGGCTGAGGGAAATCCAGCATATGGTTTCGCATTTCGCAAGATGGTCGAAAAGCGTGTAAGTCCAGAAGAGATCGAGAGATTCCTGGAAGAAAAATCCAAACGGGACGAGGAGCGATGAAGACATTCAAGTCTACGAGAGGTCCGTTCTCTGATCAGCCGTTCTATACGGAATCTGACTTCGAATCAATATGCAGCGATGAGTTATCCAAGCTCGATTTCATGCCGAGTCAACCACAGCCAATCAGGATCGACCGATTTGTAGAGAGGCGCTTTATTGCTCCTACTTACGAGGATCTAGGTGAAGGGATTCTAGGCCTGTCCAAATTCTCTGTAGAGGGAGTACTTGAAATCATAGTTTCCGAGCAACTTGATGCAGAAGGTGGCAAGGTTTCCGAACGCCGGGTCAGAACAACACTGGCCCATGAGGCTGGACATTGTCTACTCCATACTCATTTGTTTGCACGGGAGTTCTCAAAGCAGCCTCTTTTTGCTGACTACACCGATCCGAATAAGCCCAAGGTATTGTGCCGGGAAAAGGTGTCGGGGGCACATTACGCAGGCGACTGGTGGGAAGTACAGGCAAATAAGGCGATGGCGTGCTTGTTGCTCCCTAAGTGTCTTGTCGAAATCGCCATTGAGCCGCATCTGACTGCTCGAGGTTTGCTTGGACTGAAGAGTTTGGAACAAGTGAATAGAGGACAGGCTGAGCGGGAGTTGGCGGAGGTTTTTGATGTAAATCCAGTGGTGGTTCGGTATCGAGTAGACCAACTCTATCCAGCAGTCGCGGATGGTCAACTTTTGCTGTGATTTTTTTGCCCTGCGTGTACGCACCGTATGCTTACTCGCCTTACAATAACCAGCCGCTGCAAAGTAGGCAGAAGGAACAACACCATGGCAGACGAACAAATTGAACAGGAAATCCATCGGATTCAGGAAAAAATTCACCAGGATCAAAACGAGATCGAACAGCTTGAGCGCGAAGAAGAACGTCTTCTTGAACAAGAAGATCACAAACCCGAGCACAACAATGTAGAAATCACAATCGATAACAAGGGCTATGAGGTCAAGCCTGGGGAGCATAAGGTGGTAGCGCTCAAGGAACTTGCTGGCATTCCTGCAACAAAGGAACTCGAAGAGATCATCGGCGGCATTCTGACTCCACTGGCAAATGATTCTACGGTCGATATTCATGGCGGCGAAGTCTTTCTTGGACGTGAAAAAGATGCGTTGCACGTTACTGTTCACTACCCAGCGGCCAAAGAGCCGTATACGGAATACCATGCGCGCCGAACGGAGACGGTTGGTGTCTTGAAGTCGCGCGTCCTTGTTGCGTTCAACCTTGTCGAGGGTCAGGAGAGCGGGCAGACCTTCACCTACACCCTGTATCACAAGAAGCGCCCATTGGAGAACCTCGCAGAGACATTGGGACAGATTGCAGGTCAGGAACGTTCCCTTGAACTCAAACTAAGTCAACAGATAACACAGGGCTGAAATGAGCGACGAATTATCAACACTGAATCTCAAAGATGACTTCGAGGAAGCCTCAAGCACAGTCGATGCTTCCAGATGGGTATTGAATATGCCTGGGGACCTCGAAGTTACAGTCATGATGCGTCCGGGAAATGTGCCAAATGAGCAGTATCAGGCGAGCTTGCGCTGGAATAAGTATCCGGACGAAGCACCATCTCTGAAGTTTCGCGACCTCGCTACAGAAAGAATCGACATTCCACAATCCTGGCCCTTGATTCGCGGATTTCGACCTCAAAGTTTGGATGCCTGCGTAAATTGGTGCTTGGAAGGTTTTGCTCTGCACCCGGAATGGAGGACCGATCCTCGATTCCGGTGGGACCCCAGCCATAATCCTCTGCTGCGAGTTCTGAGAACATTGCAGGATGAATTTGATGACCAATACCAAGGACGGTTCAAATGAGCTCATTGTATTCACAGACTACGGCGTGGAGAATTCCGCAAACAGTGCTGGTGGATTGCCTTCAAGAGATGTCCATTGATGGTGAGCACGGCAACGAGGGTATCGTCCTCTGGCTGGGGCGCGAAGAATCTGGCGTAGCAGAAATCACGCATCTAGTGAAGCTACGCGGTCCTCTAATCCGTAAGAAACCTGATCAAATCACTATCGATTCGGCATTGTTTAACGATGTCGCGGACTTGGCAATTGAACATAAAGTCAGGCTACTTGGCCAAATTCATACTCACGGCGCAGGCTATTCACTTGATCTTTCACAAACTGATCGAGTCTATGGTCTCCAGGTTCCGTACTTTCTATCTTTGGTTGCACCAAACTATGGGTGTTCTCTGGTGCCAGTAACATCTTGCGGGGTACATGTATTTCTTCCTGGAAAGGGATATATCCGCTTAACTCCAACAGAAGTAAACCAGCATATAACGATAATTCCAGGACCACATCTACCATTTCTGGAAGTCGGAGGTGGCCAATGAACTCGCAGAAAGCCTTTAGCCGTCCGCAGAAATCTGCCGATGTGCTAGGAGAACTGGCGTATGATCGGCATCGTTTTTTGGAAAAGAATGTATTGCTCACTGGTTGCAAGGACATTTTAGCCACAGAAAATGGCCGCAATGTTCTTCTGTATAGTCTGCATTTACTGGTGCGAATCTGCCCGAGCATTACAATTTCTCTGCCAGCAGAAAACAACGATTTGCGGCGCGAAGCGGAACAAATCGCAAGACAAATTGCATTCGGAAAAAATGTCGAGTTTGCTGCGGGTGACGTAGATGCTGGAGAATTCGACGCTGTGCTTTCCATAGGCAATCTAGTCCACACCGAATTTCCATGGACTACGATCAACTCCAACGGATGGGTATGTAGGGTCTCCTCTGGCAGCACGCAACTGGATTCTGATTGTGGCATGAGTAATCCTGTTGGCGCACTGGCCGCCGCATGTCTGGGCGTAGGAGATGTCTTCAAGCGGTTGGTCGGGCTTGATCCTGATCGTGGAGAGCTTCTTGACGGTTTTCAGTTTTCGCTTCGCACGTACGAGATTAACCCGCTAGATTGCGGCCCGGTGCTGTCCGCAACAAAGGAAGTAGACCTTCTGGTTGTCGGTGCAGGTGCAATTGGAAATGGCATCGTAGCCTTGCTCGCTGATATACCCTTCTTTGGCAATATCGTGATTATCGACAAGGAAGACTATGGCGACGAAAATCTTGGCACTTGCATTTTGATTGGCCCGGATGATCTGAATAAGCCCAAAGCCGAAATAATGGCGCGGCATCTACAATCGGCTGGTAAATTCGCAAAAGGTACCAAAGCGACCTTTGAGTCATACTATGCTGATTTGGGGGGCAACTATCCACGGCTCGTTCTAAATGGTCTTGACAACATAGACGTGCGTCATGAAGTACAAAGATCTCTCTGGCCAGACCTGATCGTCGATGGAGCCATTGGCGATTTCGGTTGTCAGGTTAGTCGTCATCCCTGGGGTGAAGACATTGCTTGTCTGATGTGCTTGTTTCGGAAGCCGGAGCGCTCGGCGGAAATAGAGGCGAGCGAGGCTACCGGCCTCAGTAAATCGAGGGTCACTCAACCAGATGCCATAGTGACCGAAGAAGATATAACTACTGCGCCAGCTCATCGGAAAGAATACCTTCGTACTCGTCTTGGCAAGCCGATTTGCTCAGTGGTCTCGGAGGCTGTCACGCAGAAGATCTCAACGGAAGAACAAGCGCCTGGATTTGAGCCGTCCGTGCCATTCGTGGCGTCATTCAGCGCTTGTATGGTATTAGCTGAAGCTATCTCTTGGATGACTAACTGCTCATCTGTTTTGGAACCAAGGTTTCAATTTGATTTCCTCAGAGGTCCGCATCGTGGTGAACTGTACCCGCAGGGCAGAAGGGCTGATTGCCTTTGCACTCGTCACCTAAATATAGAAAGAATTCGAGCGGCTCATGGCCTTGCCAGCCTAAGCGCACAGGTTTGACCGTGAAACGATATTGTGGCTGAATCTGCGGAGTACCAAGCCCGTTCGCTTCCATGCTATCTTTACATCCGATTATGGATGTATTTGATGGTCTGATTGTTGAAGAAGCCACGCGGAAATCAGGTCAATCACTTCTTCGACTGGTTGTCGTGTTGGCCCTTTCAATATGCATTCCCAAAGGACCAACGTCCTCCAACTCAGCGTGGCGAGCCCCTCAAGGGCACGTGCGTCTCTCGCCCGATTGCCTGCAATCTTCGCGGCCCAGAATTCCGTCCTTGTAGCAGGGAGCTTGAACCTCGGGCAGTCGTGCCCGTGCCAGAAACACCCATTGACGAAAATCACCGCGTGGTACTGCGGGAACACAAGATCGGGGCAGCCGGGCAGGTCGCGGCGATGAAGACGAAAGCGATAACCGCGCGCGTGCAAACCACGGCGCAACAGCATCTCCGGCTTGGTGTCCTTACCCCGGATATGGCTCATATTGAGCCGCCGTTGCTCCGGTGTCAGAACGTCAACCATTTCAGCCTCGCGCCATGGCGTCGGCGGTGATTGTGCGTAGCGCCTCGCCGAGCTGGACCATGGTCATGCCGGGCCGCATCGTTACAGCACCGAACCGGAAGCTGTTCCGGTATTCCGGATGAAACAGACGCCCCGGCATGGGCGTATCTCTGTAACCTGCACCAATCGCCGGGACATGCGGTGTCAGCAAATAAGCGGCGGTAACGATGCCTTCCACGGCTCCGCCCTCCACCTCATGCACCAAGGCGTCTCGGTAGGTGTGGATTGAGTTCAGGGCCGCATTCAGCCCCTCGTCAATGCGGTACTTGGCATCAAGAATGATAAGATGGCCAGCGCCTGCCGGCGGGTCCTGCATGGCCACCACATCAGGCGTCATGTCCCGGCTGAATGAGCCACGCCCACCGGGCTCAATCCAGAATTCCCGGTACTGCTTCTGGAAGCAAAGCTTCCATCCGTTGCCCACTGGCACCGTCACCGCGCCGGCGGCAACGGTGAGGCCGCCGACTGCGTCGGTAATAAACAAATCTCCAGACTCAAACCCTTCGGGGCCGAACTCTTCCGCTGCGGCTCGTACCAGCCGGAGAAAGCACCACAGCTCGTACAGGTCAAAGGTACGGGCCAGCGGCATGTCAAGAAAGCTGCCAAACACCGCAGCGATGCCAAGATTCATATCCTGCCAGAGGCGGAAAAAGCGCCGGTAAACAGGATCGTTCCGAAACACAGCGGAGAGCATCAGCACTGGCGGCGCATCTCCGGCCTCGACAAATGGCGCTTCCGCCGCCATTCTGGCCAGACGGCGGGCTAGAATGGCACACCGGGACGCCCACCCCGTGCGCTCGCGCCTGATTTCAGCATCCGCCGTGGCATCATTGCGCACGAGCGTCCCGGCAACCGCAGATAGCCAGGACGACCACGAGCGGAGACACGCGCCGATCTGGCGGTGCTCCGGCAAATCAAGCGAGCTGCGCCTTTGCCTGATGCTGATTTTCTCTGGCAGAAATCCTTTGAGAGCTGCGGGCAAGCGTGACGGGCCGCCTTTTTCCTGGCAGACCCTGCCGGTGCGGAATGACTTCAGTATCTCCGGGCCGGTTGCTCGTCTCGCCCGGTAATAGGGCAAGGTGGTTTCCTCAGCCGTCAGCCTGCGGCGTGGATTGCGGACGATGCCGGCGATAACGGCTTCCAGCTCATCCACCCGCGAGCGCAGGAACTCCAGCCGGGCAATGGCGGGCGGGCGGGTGCCACTACCACGGGCAATACCCCTGCGAAAGCTACTTAACGCAAACAGCGCAAAGGTGTCCTCCAGAATTTCGCGCACCATGGCGTCGAAATCCTCGCGTGTGAGTTTGCGTAAATCCGGGTCGGTGATGACTTCGAACTTGCGGGGATTATTGCCCGGCAGGCGAAGTTCGGCCTCAACCGTGCCGGCATGAAAACCGGGCAGCCAGCGCCAGCGGACCGCTTCGTGAGCTGGGGCGCGAAGCGCCTCAAGCGGGCAATCATCCACTAGCAGCTCCGCCGCTGCGGCATCTGGTGCGCCGCGCAGCTCAAAGAGATAGCTGCCGGTTTCGTGGATGCTTCCAGCAGGGGCCGGTTCCGGATCTGGCCAGACCCTCCAGGCGGCTCCCGTTGACTCGCTGCAAATGACGAGTTCCGGCATGGTCGGCCCCTACCGGCTGGCCTGGAACGATCCGAACTCGTCCAGGTCGGCAGTAAGCCGGGCAATGAAGGCCTTAGACTTGGGCAGGGCCGCAAACGCTCTGGCCAGTCCGGTCAACAGAGGACGCTGCTTCTCGGCACCACGCAGCTTCACGAGAACCTTTTGCACCATCAAGTCATCTGTTGTCGCGTCCGCTGCGGCGGCCAGATGTTCAGCAGCGAAGGCATGATACCGGACAACCTCCTCGGCAACCCGGTAGCCGAAACCAAGGCCGTGAGCAGTCATGATGCCATGAGCGGCGAGAAGGTGGTTCTCACAGGCGGCGCGGGCGGCGGCAAGCGACGGCTGCCGCACCTCCAGCCCGGCCAAAAAGCCTGCAAGATCCACTGTGGACATATCAATCACGACAGCGCGGTCCAGCACCTTGTCGCTCACCGGGTTTGTGGTCTCATCTACGTTGACGGTTCCGGTAATGTAGAGATTCGGCGGCAACGGTACCGCGGCCCGGATGCTGGTGCCCGTGGTTCCTTCAAGCGGAACGCTGTTTGAGTGAAGGGTCAGCGGCTCGCCCGTCTCGATGGCTGAGAGCACGTCCGAGAGATAATACTCAACCCGCGCAAGGTTCATTTCGTCCAGCACCACGAACACAGGCGAAGCCGGGTGCGCCGTTGCCAGCAGCACCGCCTCAAGAAAGGGTGGAACGACATAGCGGTTTGACAGCACGTCGTAATAGCCGGTCAAGCCCGTCGGGTCTGTCCATTCAGGACGCACCGCACAGACGAACAGAAACGGGTCTTGTGCTTTGGGGTCGGCAACACCATGTACAGCGCGGGCATAGTACAGGGCGAGCCGCGTCTTGCCCGTGCCCGAAAGGCCGGACAGAATCACGAAATGCTTGCTCTGGAGAAAATTCAGCGCCGCGTGATAGCGCCGAACCTCGCCGCCGGGATAATGACCACCAGCGATTCTCACGGCTTCATCAATATCCCCCACGGGCAGGGTCTGCGGCATACGCTGCATTTCCGGACTGACAGCAGCACCATCAGTCCAGACCCTCAGCTCGTGAATCTTCTCGTGGCCGATCAGATTGCCAAGATAACCAACGAACTCACGGGCCAGCAGACTGCGCCGCGCAGACGCGGCGGGTGGCCAGATCGAAAACATGATGGAATCGACCGTGGCCATGCACTCGGTATCGAGTTGCGGCTGATCCGCTGCCGGCTTCAGCGACTCCATGAAATCGTAGTTATGGAAAAACAGCTTGCCATTATCCGTGATGTAGAACTTCGCATTGTTGCTGATGCTGCCGGTCTTCTTCCCGGAAGCAACAAGCTGCCGGTTTCGTTCTTCTCCCTCGTGAAACAGTTTCAGCAAGCCGCTATTAACCCGGTCGGCCTCCGCCGTTACCGTGATTGCAAAATATACCTCGTCCTGCGGGGGGAAAGTCAGCACACACAGGAAAATGAACTGCCGGAGCGGTTCTTTCTTACCTGCTGCAAGATTCGCGGAATAGGCCTCAAGGTTATTGGTACAAGCGAACAAGCCGCCTTCAATGACGCGGGCGCTGTTTGAGAATCCGAAATTCTCGGCGATCCGTGCTTCCGGAAGAACCTCCGGGCGAGCGGTGATCGCCTCTTTAAACTGCTGCTGCCTCGTCGCAGACGACATACTCACTTTCACCTCGCGATTGATCTGCCTTCAATGCACTCATAATCTGCTGAGCAAGAGCCCTTGCCATAATCGGGGGCACGGCATTTCCGATTTGCCGGAATGCCGGGTTCATGGTGCCACAAAACATAAAACCATCAGGGAACGATTGAAGACGCGCTGCCTCCCTAACAGAGATAGTTCTGGCCTGGGAACTGTCGTAATGGATATGGCTGTAGCCATCCTTACCAAGATGAGCCATCAGAGTACGGGCCGGCTGGTCGCTCCACATTTTCCGCCATTTGTTGGGGAATTTGCTGGCGTCATAGGGTGGCACAATGGAATCGCGAAGCCGGATGTACTCAGCCGATCCATCACGGATGGCCTTTCCTTGGCTGCGCAATTCCACTACACGCTCGGCCAGCATATCCTGAGCGTGCTGCCAGGCTTCGGGATACTGGTCTCCGGGATTGAGCCGGGCAAACAGCTCGTAGTCGCGGGGCAGATACCGGATGACATGATCTGTCAATGTGTCCGGAGCTTCAAAGCCCGGCCACGTCCGCATCTGGATAGCATAATCTGAAACCCGCCGGCGTCGGTCATAAGACAGCGGCTGATCGAAACGTCTCGCACCACGCTTCAACTCGCCAGAAAGGAGCAATGCCCTGGCGTCAATCCGGGGAAGATCGCCGATGGCCCGTTCAACGGTCACTGCCGGCGGCAGGTCTGGCCGCGCCTCGGGTGGTTCGACGTAATTGGAAGCCTCCGTATCGATTTCGGTTCGGCTCAGCAGCTTGAGGGCAACGGAACGTGACCCTTCATAACCTGGGGGCAAGTCAACCCAGTGTGTCGGCTGGGGAAACATCACGGTTTGGCCAAGCTCACGGCGATAGCCAATCAGGAACATGCGCTCACGCATCTGCGGGACGCCGTAAAAGGCCGCATTCAGCAAGGTGTAGCGGACAACATACCCCTTCTGCTCAAGAACCTGGCAGGTCTCCTCTGCAATGTTCTGTCCGCCATGGTTCAACGCATCCGGCACATTCTCCATGAGAATGGCAAGCGGTTTGAACGCCTCGACATAGCGCAGATATTCCAGATAAAGCCGGGCGCGAGGGTCATGTTTGAACGCCTGGGGGTGAGCGTCGATTTCGCGAAGTTTGGAGCGACCCACGCGGGCAAAAGCCTGGCAGGGGGGGCCGCCCACAAGCACGTCTATGGCTGATGCCACAGGACCAAGGCCAAGCTCTGCGGCAAGGGCTTCCGGGGCCAGTTTTGTAATGTCACGGGCTCGACTGTGCCGATCTTCGCCGCCATGGAAATTGCGCCCATGTGAGGCCGCTGCGAACGGGTCAAGTTCAACCGCTGCGGCCAGCTTGAAACCTGTCCGGTGAAATCCGAGAGACAGTCCCCCACAGCCCGCAAAGAGATCGAGGACGCGCGGACTGGCACCGCCAGCGATTCTGGCGATTTTCTGAGAGATAGGATCTTGTAGACTTTTCATCACTGACTTTGGCTTCTCACTTCTGCGGATTGACCGAACAACTCCTGCTGTTGGGTAAAGTGTTCTTCCGCCAGATGCTCCCGGATAAGGCGAGCGATCAGCGTTGATTTCTTAAAGCCTCGCTCGTGGCAATAAGCCTCGAACCGCTCGGCTTCTTCACGGGACATCAGGACCTGCACCCGCACCGGGTCCGCCATAGCCCTCCTCCATCCATGTTTCATTGGAATTTGAGGAACCGCATTTGTCAACAAATGTGTGCAATAGTGTGTAGTGCTCTTTGGTCTGGAAGACTCTCACCACTTGCTGAACGGTCAGAACCTCCCTGAATTGGCAGGTACCATACCACGCCTCCCAGGTTGACACAATGCTAGGGCCAGGTAAGAAGATAGGCGGTCGTGGAAGAGCGCAGATCATGGCATTCCAACCATGGCAGGAGACGAGACGCGTACCCGCTCCGGGTCAAGGCGGTAAAAACGAGAGCTCAGATCGACGTTCGCCTTGAGGCGGAGCGGGTACGCGGACAAACTGATTCGCAGGTTGGAATGCCAGAGGATTCTTCCTGCCAGCTTTATATATGAACCATCGATTCGACCGACGCTGCCAGATCAGAGGATCGCTTACGCGCGATCCTCTGATGAACCCGATTTAATCTAGAATTTGCTTCTGTGTAATACTTTTCGTCCAATTCGATTCCAATGTATCTGCGATGCGTCAGCGCCGCTGCTGCACAAGAGCTTCCGCTGCCTGCAAACGGATCGAGCAAAACTTCGCCCGGCAACGAGAAACTGCGGATCAGAGGAACTAGAGCCGAGATGGGCTTCTGAGTCGGATGCAGCTTGTTGCCGCTGTAATCGACATCGATCACGTCCGCGATTGGATTCTTCGGCAGCGGAGGCTTTCCCTTCGCTAGCAGGTACGCCTGTTCATGCTGATAGCGAACCAGCCTGCTCTGCGACGCGTAGTCCTTGCGGAAGACGATATGGCCGACCGGATAGAATCCTGCTGCGCGCCATGCTGCAAAAAACTTATCGACAGCGCTCCACCCGTAGAACATCACCGCAACCCTATCCTGCTTGAGAACTCTGTAGGCTTCTCTCATTGCTGGTTTCATCCAGTCGCTATTCGAGTCATTCTGAATTGAGCGGCCTGTGCGATCCTTGTAGTTCACCAGGTACGGCGGATCGGTAAGTATGAAATCGACGCTGTTCGCGGGCATCTGGCGCATGACCTGAATGCAGTCTCCATGCGCAATGGTGTTGATCAACTGGTTCTGGACTGTAGCTTGTGTCTGCATGGCTTTGATCTCCTTCGTGGTCCCGGAGTGATCTCTCAGGACACACACCCGGAGGGCGCGAGAGATGGCTGCTCCCAAGGCGGACGGGATGCTTTTTCGGGGGGACCTTCAGGGGGAGCCGAAACCCGCAGGGCGTCTGCCGCGCAGTATCGCCTTTGTCAGGGAGCCCGATTGGCACGGCAGACGAAGCAGAATCCTGGCCGCCGCCGGGCGCAGCCAGCTTTCCTCTCGCGGTGCCTGAGAGTCCGTAGGGCTCAGGAGGAGATGAGCGTGCAGTGGCACTGTGTACAAGAAGATACGGGCGATCCATCATGAAGCATGGAAAGCAATGTCATAATGCCGCTATAGGCTTACCGCACAGTGGTCCTGAGTCTCTGAAGGCCGTCTCCGCATCTATACACGCAAGCAGCCCAACGAGCGTGACTCAATCCACTGTGCCGTTCCGCAGAGTCATCTCGCCGTCATGAAGATCAAAACCAAGCAGTTGATATGTACGTGTATTTTCCCTCATTGCCAAGGTTCAGTTGTCATGTTGAGACCCGTTGAGGAGGATACCCGGCAGTGTATAAACCTGTTCCCCGCAGCGAAATCACTGGCGCCCTGATGCACATCCGCGATGTGCTTCGAAGAATCAGGCCATCCAACGAACATGCCCTTCGAATGCACGAACGCCGCGAAACGACGATAAAGGATCTGCTGTCGAATCTTCCGAGAACGAACCAGCACCCAACTCTGAAGATGGTTATGGAAATCGCAGAAACCTGCTGTTTGACGCTCGAAGGCGCGCATCGGCTGTTTGGCTACAATCTCGGCAAGATTCGTGAATACGATCTTCGATTGAATGGCGGACGGACCCACATCTTCGAGTCTTATCCCTTTGAGCGCGACCTTCTGGTCGATCTACCCTTGCGTGTCGCGCGGCCCGAAGTGTTCACTGGCGACGCCCTCTTGCGAATTCTGGTACCCGAGTGGCAGACCGAGCTTCCGATCAAGGCATTGGAAGATGAAGGCTGGAGCCAGCCGGGAACATTCTATGTTCATGTTGGAACGGAGGACAGTCTCGGGTCCAGTATTCCTCCTGGGGCCATGGCCCTTGTAGAGCCAATCGACCACGAAGAAGCATTGCATCCGAATCCGCGGAGGATCTACCTGCTGCAGTTTGGCAATGGATATCGCTGCAGTCACTGCGTGGCAACGGGGAACAAACTGCGGCTGTTCAGCTCAGGCAAGACCTATCTGGGACGCGAGGAGTTTCTCTATCCAGGCTCCGTGAGAATTGCGGGCCGGATCCGAATGTTCGCGATGGACTTGCCTGCTCCTGAATACCCATCTCTGCGCTTACTGCCCCAAAGCCAGCAAGGTGCCGAGTTGATCCTGCCGTGGGAACACCCCTCCAGAGATCGGCTGCTTGCAACCAAGTACAGGCGCTTCAGAAGGTCGAAGGAACAAGAGCGGTTCATCCATGATGTTCTGAAGGCGGAACTGCACGCGAAATTGAGCGGGCGTTCCGAGAGGCGCTATCGCAGCCCGACGCCATCGGAGCCGCATGTCAACGCGCTCATCCACCTCACCGTGGCGCATGCCGCACGCTATACGGACTCGCTCCGTGCCGGTGGTTCTCTGCGCTCAGACAAGGGAAGATTTTCACTGGATTCGCTTCTCAACGTGCGACGGATTGAGGATTTGCTGGCTCAACCGCGCAGCGCCCATTCCCCGGCACCGAGCGACGTTTGGGAAGGATTGCGCAGAGAGTGGGTTGAGTGGCCGCCGCTCTTGTCGATGAAGTTTCCGCATTTGCAGCATTGGGACGAAAAAATCATACGGCTCGCGGAGGGCTGCAACATCAGCGGTCTTGATCCCTCGATTCGGCCTGGCTCGTGTGTGCTGCTTGAAAAGGCTCCTGCGATTCCCGGCAGGCGCAGCGATGTCACAAAGACCGGATGGTCACGGCCGCTCTACATGCTTCACAAGGGGATGAAGCATTTCTGCGGTTACATCGAGAGAGAGGGCAATCAGTACGTCCTTCTTTCGGATGCTGACGGCGAAGCGAAGATTGTGTTCCGTGCGGACGAACTCTCGTCTCTGAGTCGTGTCGTTGGCGTTGCCGTGCCGGTGTAGCGGACTCGCGAGACCGGGATCGAAGAACCGCTGCAATTTCGATCAGAGTCCCTGTGCCCTCTTCCTCCAGATGCCGCGCGAAACCTGCCTAAGTTCAATCAGCACAACAGCCAGAAGTAAATTTGGCCAAAATTACGAATCAGTCTTGTGATTGTCTGATTCTCGGCTAAGCTCGTGTTCATCGTCGGAGGTTGCGCGATGGAAATTCCGAGAGATGCCGTGATGGGTAAAGGGAATTCGCGTCTTCGGTCCGTGGCCAATGCGGATGGCGCCGCCATTCTGGATACGGAGGCCGGTCAGATAACAACGCTCAACTCTACAGGGGCACTGGTGTGGAAGGCGCTCGAACGGGGGCAAGACGTAGAGACCATCGTGGCAAACCTGGCCTGCGAGACCGGTGAGCAGATAGAGGCGGTGAAGAAAGACGTACAGGATTTCATCGATGCGTTGAGAAGGCTCAATCTGTTGTCTCGCTGATGTGGGAGTGCTATGGGTACGCTGGGACCGGATCTTGGAACGCAAGAATATCGAGTGGTAATTGTTCAGCCGGAGTCGCACGGCGTACTTGCACTTGCTTCGGCGGGAATCTTTCGTTTGCCGCGCGTTCGTATTCCCTCAATGACACGCCCGGCACGGGAACTGCAGAAAGCGATCAAAGCTACCTGGGGAATCACGGCATTCATCCTGGGTACATGCGTGGCGCCTGATGGCGCTTCACCTTGCGCGGTGGCTGAACTGCGTTCGCGTCAAGTCAGCTCGGACTTCGAAGAGGTCGCACTCGACAGAATCATGAGTTCGGAACTTACCAGCGAAGAGCGTCATGATTGTCAATTTCTATTCGAGGGCAAGTCCGCACTTCCCGTCACCCGCATGGGCTGGATTGATGATGCCATCGACTGGGCGGCGTCAGTGACAGGCAGGAGATTCTCTGCGGAGAACGATGTTGAGCAACTGAATGCGGGTGGTGGCTTTGTCCTCCTGCGTCTCTGTTCGGATGACGGCAAGAGCTACTGGTTGAAGGCGACGGGAGTGTCGAACATGCACGAACTGTCGATCACTTCCCGCCTTTCTGGCCTGTACCCGGAGTTTCTGCCCAAGCTTGTCGCGATCAGGAAGGATTGGAATGCTTGGTTGACAGAGGATGCTGGTGAACAGTTGTCGGCTCCAGCTGCGGGCGCTGTTTTTGTCAAAGCCATCAAAAGTTTTGCATCTCTTCAAACCCGAACAATAGGCACCGTCGACATTCTTCTGGCTGCCGGGGCATTCGATCAACACATACCGGTCTTGAGGTGTCATCTCGATGACGTTATCGCATTTCTGATCGATGCGATGGCGAAGCAAACCACAGCGAAGGTTGCTCCTCTGAGCCGCCATCGTGTTCTGGAGTTGGGAGAGATTCTCGGCGATGCGCTTTGTCAATTGGAACTTCTCGCCATTCCGGATGCGCTCATTCATAACGATTTGAATCTGGGCAATATCCTCCATGACGGAACGCGTTGTGTCTTCACCGACTGGAGCGAAGCCGCAGTCGGAAATCCATTCCTCTCGTTTGAGCGCTTTCGTCTTCTGAACCGCGACGCCGCAGGTGAGGCTAGACGCGTCTATGGCGAGGTCTGGGGGGAGTATCTCTCTGAAGCGAGCGTCGACCGTGCATACCAGTTGGTGCCTTTGCTTTCGATCTTCTCTTATCTCTATGGGCGCGGCGACTGGCTGAAAGATACGAGCAAGGTCACACCGCAATTTGAGAGCCATGCAAGAAGCCTGGCGCGTCATATGGATCGGGCGGCACAGAGTCCGGAGTTGCTGGAGGCGTTATGCCGCTGAACATGGCCGCAGGAGAGATCATTCATGGGGTCGCGGTCAACGACCCGTACCGATGGCTCGAAGACCGCGCGTTACCTGAGACCGACGTGTGGATTCGCGAACAGCAGCAACGCTCGAACGCATACTTCTCGATGTGCCCTGAGTTGTCAGTCGTCGAGTCTCGTGTCGTGAAATATCTCGACGTGGAAGTCGTCGACCAGCCAGCACGAGTGCGTGATCGATATTTCTTCCGTAAGCGGCGCGAAGGACAGGAACAAGGCAGTATTTGCGTTCGAGAAGAGATGTGCGACACAGAGCGTGTGCTCGTCGATCCCGCAAAGAAGGGCGCGTTTGCTTCCGTCGGCATCTATCGTGTCTCGCCAGACACAAATCTTCTTGCCTACGAGGTCAAACACGGCGGAGGGGATCGCAAGGAAATTCGCATTCTTGATGTGAACAGGGGCGTCGATCTTGCTGACCGTATTCCGTCAGGCTACGCCCGCGGATTCGCCTTCGCGAAGGACGGCTATTTCTATGCTCAGGAGACTGATATCAACTCCCCGGAGCATACGATCTTCTACCACCCATTCGGTTCGGCAACACCCGACCATGTGGTGTTTAGTGTTCCTCGAACTGCGGGCAGCAGGCTTGTCTTGACGGGGAATGCGCATCGGCTGGCCGCGATCTGGATGCGTCCGCAAGGTGAAGATGTGGTCGCCAGCCTCGCAATCGCCAGCGTGGAAGAGGCTACAAGATGGAAGGAGGTATTCCGCGAGAGGCCTCTTCCCTACGGAATCATTCTTTACCGCGACCGCATTCTTGCTGTGATTGGAACAGCGTCAAAACGCTCTCGGGTCATCGAGCTATCCACAGATGGTCACGAACTGCGAACGCTCATTCCCGAGAAGGACGACGTCCTCAGGCAGCTTGTGATCGCGCGAGACCGGATCTTCGTGAATTACCTGATGGAGAGCGGAGTAACAGTGATGGGTGTGCGGCTCTTCACGGGCGAGCATATCGGATCAGTATCTCTACCCACGGGCGGCACGGTCCAGATACTGCCTGTCTATGACGAGAATGCAGCCAGTATCTTCTACACCTTCGAGTCATTCGATACCCCTCCGACGATCTATGAGTACTGCATCGAGACGGATACCTCCCGAATGTGGCATCAACGCGGGACCGCTTATCGAACCAGCTCAGCAAGCGTGCGTGAGGTAAGTATCACGTCGAAGGACGGGACTCCAGTTCCCTTGACGCTGGTTTCCTCCGCGTGGAACGATACGGCGACACCTCGGCCAGTCATCATGACCAGCTACGGCGGATTTGGTGTATCGGCCACGCCACAGTTTTCGGTGCTCGTCGCCATCATGATGGAACTCGGAGCCATGTTTGCCATTCCGCATATTCGCGGTGGTGGCGAGGGCGGCAAGGGATGGCACGACGCGGGACGCGCCAGGAATCGCCAGTTGTCCTTTGACGATTTCATCGCGGCAGCGGAGTGGCTGTGTCAGCAGGGGTTGACGACGCCAGATCAGATCGGAATCTTCGGCGGCTCCAACTCCGGCCTGCTGGTCGCCGCGGCAATGACACAACGACCAGACCTCTTTGGTGCCGTCCTGTGTATCGCACCGCTGCTGGACATGGTCCGCTATGAGCTATTCGATCATGCAGTGAAGTGGCGCCGGGAGTATGGAACGGTCGAAGATCCGGAGGACTTCCGGGCGCTCTATGCCTATTCGCCTTATCACAACATTGCGGAGGACGTGAACTATCCTGCGATCCTGTTTGTCACTGGAGACAAGGATGACCGCTGCAATCCAGCCCATGTACGCAAGATGGCAGCTCGTCTCCAGGGCCGATCCGCACAACAATCACCCGTAGTTGTCGATTACAGCGAGGAGCGCGGACACTCTCCGGTACTGCCGCTGTCGGTTCGTGTGCCGGCCTTGGCACGCAGAGTTGCCTTTCTATGCCGTGAGTTGCATATTCCCGTGGCAAGTGGAGGATTCGATGAAACGCCTTGTCGTTGAAAGCTGGCTGCTCTTGCTTTACTTCGATTCGGTCATGTGCTGGAGCGAGTTTCAGGTGCTTCACCGGATCGTACAGGAAGAGCCGATACGGCCGGTCACCGCTGCCCGATTGATACCGTACGAGGAGTTGTGCCGTGCGATGGACTATGCCTGTGTCCTCTACTTCAAGCGTGTGCTCTGTCTGCAGCGCTCCTCGGCCACGACGGTTCTCTTGCGCCGCCACGGCTGGAACACCGAGATGGTGATTGGAGCGCAGATTCTTCCCTTCAAGTCGCACGCATGGTGCGAGATCAATGGCATCGTGGTGAACGACAAGCCGTATATGCACGACATCTACGAAATTCTTGAGCGCTACTAACGGGTAAGGAGTTCTCATGAGCATCCTATTCGGAGTGCGAGCGGCAGACGGTGAATCTGTCGCGGAAGAACAGCTACAGCGGCTTGCGCAAGCGACAGGACGTTATGCGACGGATGGGACTTTCGTTCTGGCACGCGCGAACGTGGGGATGGGGTTCCAGCCCTGCTACACGCACGAGCGGTCGAAGCTTGATGCTCAGCCGGCAGTGGCGGCGAGGGGCAATATACTCTCATTCGATGGAAGGCTCGACAATCACGAAGAGTTGCGCGTGGAACTTGAGTTGCCGTGCAAGTCGACGCCAGACTCGGAGATTGTTCTTGCCGCCTTTGATCGGTGGGGAGAAACCTGTTTCTCGCGGTTGGTAGGAGATTGGGCTCTGGCTCTGTGGTCGAGTTCTGACCGTGTTCTCTTCCTTGCGCGGGATCATGCCGGAACACGGACTCTCTATTACGAGCTTGCACAGGGGCGAGTGCGATGGAGCACGTATCTTGAGACCTTCTTTGTTGGTTCATCTGGGCGAGGAATCGACGAAGTCTATGCGGCCAGTTATCTCGCCGGTTTGTCCATCGGCGAGTTGACTCCGTATGAGCACGTCCGTGCCGTTCCACCGGCGCACTTCATCCGCATCGAAGGCCAGAGTGTCTCGCGAAAGCAGCACTGGTCATGCTGGAGGCCGAGAGAGGATATCCGCTATCGGTCGGACGAAGACTACAAGGAGCACTTCCTCTCGCTTTTCAAAGAAGCGGTGAGACGACGAACCGGAGATGGGGCTCCAGTCGTTGCCCAGTTGAGCGGGGGGATGGATTCGAGTTCCATCGTGTGCGTGTCTGATGTTCTGCAAAGGGAGGCCAGCAGTAGCTCCGACGACCTTGACCAACTTATTGATACGATCTCGCACTACGACGATTCCGAGCCCGGCTGGGATGAGCGGCCCTTCTTCACGGCGGTTGAGAGGATGCGTGGCAAGCAGGGCTTGCATTTCGAAACCTCTTTTGCGAATCGAACGTTCTCACCATTGCCAGGATCTATAGGCCGGTACATGTGGCCCGGCTCAGACAGCAGTTCCTTTGCGCAAGAGGAAGCGCTCGCGCGCCTGCTTAATAGCAAGGGGATTCGCGTCGTCTTGTCCGGGCTGGGCGGAGATGAACTTCTAGGTGGCGTCCCAACAGGGACGCCGGAGTTGGCAGATCTATTGGTTCAAGGGCGACTGGGCGCCCTCTGTACGCGAGCATTCCAGTGGTGCCTGCCAACGCGCACGCCGCTGTTCTACGAAATCATCGATACAGGCAAATCCACCTGGACGGCATATTTCGGATCGAGACGACGCCGGAACAACGCTCCCGATTGGGTCTCCGGCCGATTGGCGAAGACTCTGCGGTCGCGGCAACCGGAAAGTGCCAGCATTGCCGATCGGTTGCGGCTTCCTCCGAGCCAGATCTTTGCAGGTGAAGCATGGGAGTCGATTCTTGGATCGTTGCCCCATCTGCAGCCCGGCATTCTTTGCCGACACGAATTCCGCTATCCGTATTTGGACCTGGATCTGGTTGACTTCCTCCTGGCCATCCCGAGGACTCAACTGGTCCGGCCTGGGCGGCGACGTTACATGATGCGCAATGCGATGAAGGGAATCGTCCCCGACGCAGTTCTTGAACGCAAAAGGAAGGCTTCGGTTCAGCGAAGTCCGCTGATTGCATTCCTCCTACGCCATCAGACGCTCAATGAGCTTTTCTCGTCGCCGCTGGTAGCTGAAATGGATTTTGTTGATCTTTCCCTTGTGCATGCCGCTCTTGAGAGAGTGTGGAGCAGCAATACGACGGCAGAGTGGCCGTCGCTGCTCCGCCTGATCAATCTGGAGATCTGGTTGAGAGGCTACGGGGAACACGGCGTGAACGGCACATAGCCTCATGCCGAATAAGCTTCTGTGGTTGCTAGAGACCTAGGCTCTGCGAATGCAGATGATTCTAAGAAGGGAGGACAAATCAATGCGCTACGAAAAACCAGAAGTGCTGTCGTCGGTTGCCGCGGAAGCAGTCATCGCAGGCAGCACCGACAAGAGCCAGGCCATCGCCATGGACGCCAACCCCGTTCTTGGCGACTCGGCGACGCACGCCGCGTACGAAGCCGATGAGTAACTAACGCACGCCACCGTTCTCGGACCGCTGCAGCGGCCCGAGAACATCCTATACGCCGACGTGGACGTGTGTGTCAGTGGCTCGGACTGGCAGCAACAACACTCTCGTCGGCCACTTCAAGAGTCTTCAGGTGATTCCACCGGTTATAGAGATCCGGGTCCTCCGGATGATTTTTGCGCTCTGCTCCCATAAGCCAGAATCGATACCAGTCAACGTTTCGCTGCTCACTGGCAAGCCGTGCCTGCGGGTGATCGGGCTGATGATGTTCGTCGGGATAGAAGTACATCTCGACGGGCTTGTTCAGCCGGGTCAGGCCCGTGAATACCTCGGCTGTTGAGGCAATTGCCCAGGGAATGGTGGTGCGATCGGGAACCACTCCAGAGCCGTTCGATTCCATCAAAACCGGTGTGTGGAAATTCTGAAGGTTGAACGAGACGGAGTATTTCATCCAGTTCTTCAACGTGTCTCCGTAGGGCGGACCGCCGTATATGTCTTCAAAGGCTGTTCCGACCGAATGCGAGAAGTAGAGCCAATACTCGCTTAATCCATACTGGATGTTGTCAGCTATGGTGGCAGCACGGTAGCGGTGTCTGGAATGCGCGAGGATGTACTCGGTGTGCCAGCCGGTTCGACTGAAACCAATGATGCCGAGTTTGTTCGGATCAATCAGCTTCTGCGCGGCGAGAGAATCGACGGCACTATCCCAAAGGTCCATATAGAATGCGGCCTCGGCCACACCCCCCGGATAGCCTGTCGGGTAGAACTTCTTTTCTGCCGAAAGATCTTCGTCTGCAGGTGTGTATCGCATCAGGTACATCATGTCGGCGTTCGCGATGGGCTGCGGCGCAAAGCTGGGGGAATGGAATGCACCTGAATCACACGCAAACTCGCCACGCGAAAACTTCGTTGCGATCACCAGGGGATAGGTCTTCGATGAATCGTAGTGTGTTGGTAGAAGCAACAGGCCGGTCACCGGATACCCGGTCGATGTCTTCCAGTTGACCTCGCGCACGGGAGCCAGGTCCAGGGAAGCAAACTCGGGATTGAGAACAGCGAAGGTCTCCACGACTTTGCTCTGAATGCCGAAGCGATACAACTCCGGCGGTGTGGTCGTTGCCTGATAATCACCGACGACGATCTTGCCGTCGCTCGCGAGTTGCGCATAAAAGGGAGCCTTCTCGAAGGGCAACTTGATCGAGGAATGCGCGCGCCATTCTCCATCCTGCTGGACGAAAAGCTCAATCTGATCCGGTCCGGTCCGTATGCCCACTGTACGAGTAGCGTCATTCCAGAAGAGAAACGCCCGGTCTCGTGTGTCGGTGATCTGGGCTGGAATCTGTTTGATTTCGCCCGTCGTTGGGCGCACCCAGAACACATGGAGCCCTTCGCTCGTAAATGTTTTGTGGGCACGTTCATCTTCCTCCGCCCAACGGCTTCCGACCGGTGAAAAACCAAGACAGATATAAGACGATGCATCTTCGCTCCAGAGCGGGATTTGTGTAGACCCGGCTGAACGCAGCGGCACGGAAACGTTTCCGTTCGATAGACGGTAGAGGCCGGTAATGACGATGCCGGGCATTCCTGCCTGCCGGTTTGCGAGCACCGTAGGGTCCGCGTTCCAGTCATCGGGCAGCGGCGCGCTGTTGACGTAGTTGAACAGGAACTCGGCCCCATTTGGAGACATGCTCAGATGCATGTCCCCGGAGTAAGGAATTTGCTTGATTGGTTCGGCTGTAAACGGGAGATCGATCTGCAGAGGAACCGGACTGCTCCAGCTTCCGTCGGCAGTGCGCTTGGACAAATAGAGAATGCGCCTCGGTAAATTACTGGTCTTTTCGACGAAGGGTGGAACGCGGAATCCTCTTGCCCGTTGCTCGGGCGTATACGCGAGGGATTGGAGACTGCGGTTGCCAACCTCAGCAGCGAAAACCAGATGGTTTCCCTCTCCGTCGACACTGTACTCGCGAACATCATCCGGGGTGTGCATCCAGACGGTCTTTGCGCCGGTTGCAGCATTGAATTCCGAGATCTCCGCGCCTGAAGCTGAACGAAGGAGCACGGAGAAGTACGTGCCGTTCTTCTGCCATTGAATGTTGGTGATCCCTGGTGCTGTTGCGATCAGACGAGGCTCAGCGAAGTTCGTATCCGTGAGGTCTTTGATATAGAGCTGGTCATCGTTACGATTCTCTGCAAGGTTAGGGGTCTTGACAACATAGGCGACCTGCGTACCTTCGAGATTCATGCGAATCGCTCCGGTCAAATCGTCCGGATTGAGATAGCGAACGTTGACGCAATCCTCCGCGGTAATGGCGCGTTTCGACTGCGAGTAGACGATTGCGGGCAAAAAAAGGGACAGCCCGAGTCCTACACTGAGGACTGTCCCAGCAAAGCTCTTCATAATTGTCTCCGTTGTGGGTTCGACAGATCGCGCCTGGAGCGCGGTCTAGTAGCGCAGCTTCAACGCGAATTGCATCGAGCGCGGACCGCCTTGCTGATACTGCGAGGCAACGGTGCCGAGGCTCTGATTGAGCATCTGCGTCGCCTGACCGAAGGTGGTGTCCGTCAGTGTCGGATCGACGGTTCCGAAGTTCGGCCGGTTGAGGATGTTGAACGCTTCGGCGCGAAACTGAAGCGATAAACCATTGGTCAGATGAAACTGTCGGCGTGCGGCGAAGTTGAGCTGAAACTCGCCAAAGCCACGCACGAAGTTGCGCGGTGCATCGCCCGTGCTTGATCCGGATGGCGTCGAGAATGCTCCGGGATTAATCGCACGGCCACCTGGGTACTGCGCTCCGTAGAGGTAAATAGGCTGATCTTGGACGAGGTCCAACCCGCTGTAGTACGTATTGCCGGTGCCGGAATCAACGTAGCTGCGTCCCTGGAGAGTGACCGGAAAGCCTGTGCGCGCGATGGCCCGGATGTCTGCTCCCCAGTTGGCCAGCACAGGAGTGATGAATACGTGAGCATGCGGCGTCGGTATGTCCCAGCTCACGCCAGCCTGGAAATTGTGGCGCACATCGAAATCGGAGTTTCCTCGGGTGACAGGAAGAGACGCGTTGTTCGAACCGAAGTCGAGGGAATGAGACCACGTGTAGGAAGCCAGCGCCTGAAGTCCGCTAGACATCGATCGCTGGAACTTCGCCTGCATGGACTGGTAATTCGAGGTAATCCCGCCGGGAATCAGAATGACGGTGCCGAAGTTTGAATTCAGCGAATGCAGGGAATACTGCTGCTCCTGGATTAGGCGTCGTCCACTAGAACCCACGTAGGAGAGAGTGAGAGCTTGATTCTTGCCCAGTGCCTGGTCAAGGCTCAGATTCCATTGCAGGGTGTAGGGCAGTTGAAGATGCTGCGGAAACGCATAGATAGTGCCGCTGGTGTAGGGTGCCGTGACGGAGGGCGCGAAATCGAGTTGCGTGCTGGTAACGGGCAGTGAAGAGCCGTAATAGCTCTTCAGGGCTTGAAAACCAATTCCGTTGTACCCCTGTGTCGCCAGTTGATTCGCAGTGTCGTAGAAGACTCCGCCGCCGCCGCGCAGAACGGTTTCTCTTCCCTCGCGATCATGTACGATCCAGGCAACTCCGAGCCGGGGAGCGAAGTTGAACTTGGGCGTATGCCACAAAGGTGTGCCTTGCGGAGCAAGACTGAGTGAACTTGGATCGCTGACATTGCCGAGGAGAGTATAGGCGTCATTGCCGTGGGCCTCGGTCGGTGGAGGATCGGTCTCCCACCGCAGGCCAAAGGAAAGACTCACGCGTGGAACAACCTTCCAGTCGTCCTGAACAAACAGAGCAAGCTCGTTGAAGACCGGCGTGGCAGCGACGTACTTGAAGATATTGAGCAGGAGCGGACTATCACTCACCAGAGACGCCCGGCTCGCGAAATAGGGGAACACATAGGGAGACGCTGGGTTGATAGGCGAAGTTAAGTGCCTGTAGTCGCCGCCAAATTTGATCTGGTGATGCCCGACTACAGTACCCATGCTGTCGACGAGGTTCCACTGGTTTAAGGAATTCGAAGTGTTCTCGGCCGACAGGTAGCTTGTACCGGTTGAGCCGTTGCCGAGAGGAATGCTCAGGTAGAACAGCGCGTGTGCTGTCGGGTAGGCACCGATTCCGAGCGCCTGAGCAAGATCTGCCGGGGTCGCGCCCCCGAAGTCATCAAGGGAGACGTGCAGGTCGGCCGTGCTCGTCGTGTATCCGAGGCGAAGTTCATTGGCCCATTCTCCGGCGAACTGTGCCGTCGAACCCCATGTGTAGGTCTGCGTATTGCTGCTCTGCGTCGTCAACGAGGAGAGGCTTCTGCTTGTCGCCGAACTCGGTGAATCGCTGAAGCGGAAGAAGACCGCGAGATTTGGCCGGAGGTTGTGATCGATGCGCACGCTGGTGCTGTTGACTGAGCTAGGCGTGGAATAGGACTGGATGAACTGAGCAAGACCGGCGGTTGGATAGTCGATGCCGTCCGGGCTCGGAGCAGGAAAGGAATTCAAGATTGCTTGAAGAGCGGGCGAAGCACTTTGGCGCAGTGAGGCGTCTGGAACATACTGAATGGTTGCCGACTGAGGCTGCGTGAGGCGGAGCCCCTCATAGGACACGAAAAAGAACGTCCGCTTCGCCCCGCGGTAGATGCCTGGGATAGTGACCGGGCCACCCAGCGTTCCCCCGAAGTCGTTCTGACGTAGTGCAGGCTGCGCTCGGCCGTAGTGGTTGTTGAACCAATCGTTCGCGTCGAAGGCGTTGTTGCGCAGATAGTCAAACGCAACACCGTGAAATGCATTCGTGCCGGATCGGGTGAGAAAAGAGAACTGACCGCCTGGGGATCGACCATATTCTGCGGAGTAGGAACTGCTCGAAATCCTGAATTCCTGCAGCGCTTCCACAGAGACAAGACTCTGCGTCGTTCCCAGGGCCGTGGACGCGGAGACCGTTCCGCCATTCGCAGCC
>Ga0224528_1000675_pt1 | contig 25347 bp, 16 predicted proteins | sample CBST25metaG_2_FD_179888 | JGI IMG/M metagenome (GOLD analysis project Ga0224528, IMG submission 179888) | Peat soil microbial communities from Stordalen Mire, Sweden - C.B.S.T25 | ecosystem: Environmental > Terrestrial > Soil > Wetlands > Peat | place: Sweden: Norrbotten County, Stordalen Mire...
CGACCTTGCGGCGTCCATGGCAAGCACTCGAACACGCGGCGGCCTACGGGGCACAGGTAGTGGTGCGCACCAACCGGGCAAACGCAATGCCTGCGCTGCTGGCCCGGTTGCCGTACGGTTCGCGGCTGATTGCGGGCGGTAACGCTCCCGACTCGAAGTGTGTCTTCTCCGTTGTCTTTTCCGGCAACGGAGATGGGAGTTCAGTACTCCAGCGCAATGGGCGGCGTGTGGCCGTCTGCCGGAATGAAGAGCAACTGCTGGATGTTTTCGAGTCTCAAACTGCCTTGGGTGTGGCCAAGGCGGCTACCGAGTGCATCTTTGTGCATTGCGGGGTGGTGAGTTGGGGAGGAAGGGCCATTTTGATGCCCGGAACCACCTGCTGTGGAAAGACGACCTTAGTCAAGTGCTTTCTTGAAGCAGGCGCGACCTATTACTCCGATGAATTCGCGCTGCTGGATCGTGTGGGAAAGGTACATCCGTATCCGCGTCCGCTCCAGATTCGCCGCCAGCCCGGCAGTCTGAAACAAACGCCTGTCTCGGTGGAGGAGTTGGGCGCGACAGGAGGCACAGGACGAGAGCCGATCCAACCGGCCTTGATGCTCTGCTGCCGCTATCGGGAAGGCAAGCACTGGCGGCCGAAGGAACTCACGCCCGGCGTTGCGGCCCTTGAGCTGCTGCATTACAGCTTTACAGCCTATTGGTCGATGGAGGCCGCATTCCTCGCCACGAGCCAGAGCGTAAGCCGCCTGAGCACCTGGCAGGGAGCGCGCGGCGAGGCCCATGAGGTTGTTCAATGGGCGCTTCGACATTTAGAGACAGGCGTATGAGCGATGACAGCGCATCGTCCCGAGATCGACTTTCTACGCGAGTGCCTGCGCCTCAGCCTGCGCAAGCTTGAAGATCCGTCGCAACTCCTGACTGACGCGCCCCTCGCGATGCCCACCTATCTGAATTGGAACGCCTTGCTTGCCCTGGCTGAGGAAAACAGAGTCACGGCCATCGTTTATCCGATCCTGGCGCCGATGGCCCCGCTGCCGTTTGTCACGGCCTGGCGCGCAGGATGGGTGACGGCCGAACTGCTGGCCACCGAACTGGAATCGCTGCTGGATGCTTTCACAGAAAATGGCATCGAGGTGATGCCGCTGAAGGGACCAGTGCTGGCCGAAACGTTGTATGGAGACAGGACAGCGCGCCAGTCGGGCGACCTGGATTTGCTGGTGGAGAGCGGGCAGTTTCCCGCGGCAAAGGCCTTGCTGCTGGCGCTGGGCTTTACTGCCGAACCGCCGCGCAGAATCGACTTCCACCAGGTCTTCTACAAGCCAAATACCATGGTCGAGTTGCATTGGAGCCTGGGAAAGCCGGGACGCTGTCCGCTCAGTACGGAGGAAGTCTGGAGCCGCTCGACCACCGGGATATTTGGGCGGCGAGCGGTGCGCACCATGGCCGAAGAGGACCTCGTCCTCTACCTTGGCTATCACATGCTGAAGCACCACTGTCGAAAGCTGTTGTGGGCGGCCGATCTGAGCCTTGTCTTTGCGCAGGTGGAAAAGAACGGGGCGTGGGAGGCGCAGCTCAGGGCCGCCCAGAAGGGAAAGATGGAGCGCCTTCTTCTGTGCACTTGCCTGGTGGTGCGGGAGGTGCTGGGAAGGCCATTGCCTCCGGAACTGGCAGCCGCAGACCCCGAACTGCCGGAGATGCAGCGTCAGATACACGCATTTTTCGAGATTCAGTCGGCGAGCCGGGCGGAAGCCATGCGATTTCCTGAAATCTGGCGGCCCACGGCGCGGATTGGAGCAGGCTTCGGGATCAGGTGGCGTGGATTCAATCGCCTGCTTCCCACCTGGATCGATCGCGAGTGGGCGGAGTCGCGGGGCATTCCGAAGCCGCTCCTCTGGCTGCTTTTGCCTTTCTTGCGGCCCATTCGCATTCTGCGCAAGTACGGCTTTGTCCGCGCAGGGAGGGCGTTTTTCCACTCCTTGCGGAGCTGAAGGCTTGCCGAGGATAAGACGGCCGGTACGGACTAACCCTGCCTGGCGCTTTGGGACAGGACTGGAGTGTCCGAGCGGGAAGCGGAGGGAAGACCTGGGTCAGTTTCCCGCAGCCTTGCTCGCAACCAGCCGGCGGAGAGCCATGAGCGCGGAATCGAGAATTCGCTCCATCCGCAGTCCAGGCAGACGTTGATGTCGGGCGAGGGGCTGATGGGCGGATAGCTCAAGGTGCGCAGGCAATTGCGATACAAGCGAATCTCGCTTGGAATGATAGACAAAGACGTCGACTGGCACTTCGGGCAGACCATGGACATACCTCTGGGCGAAAGAATAGCAATCGTGACAGCAAAGACAACAAAAACTGGGGAGAAATAACTCTAATCGGGCGACAGGCGTCCGCTTATGAAATCTGCGCCAAAATGGCACCGAGACGCAGGAATTCACCTCAAGTTCAACCTTGGTTCTTCATTGCATAGATTCGGCTTATAGGGAGAGTTGAGCGGCCTTCGGATTTCGAGGCCGAGTCGTTTGCACGCAGGACCAGGCCGCGATCCGATCTGCTCTGTCAGAGCAGATCGATGACCGGATAACAGGTGAAGATCTCGCCCTTGATGGCGAAATAGGGCGCGTATTTGTGTTGCGGATTGCCTTCAATGTCGAAGTGGAGAGGACGCCCGTAGTGCGGCGTCAACTGCTTGAGAAACTCCTCCGGCGTGGTTCCCCTGGCCAGCAGACGAGCGTCTTCCGAGCCCTCGACGGCCATCAAGATGGGCCCGTATTCGAGCGCGTAGCGTTCGTGGCCTTCGATTTTATCGGTCCCTGTGTAACGGGTAAGACGCAGGGCTATGGGCAGGGTAAACGTCACCAGGTCGCCGGTGCGCCAGGTGCGATCGAGCGCAGCATAGCTTCCCGGCTTGCCGGTTGCCGCCAGAGTTCCGTTGACGTAGACCGGCATCTCTCCAGAGGCCCAGGAGGGGGTCCGGACGCGGAGGACGGAACGCAGCGGTTGCGCGGATTCGAAAGCCAGTTCGACCTGGGGAGTGTCGGGGAAGTTTGTCCTGGCCGTAACTTGTAACTCCTGGCCGGCTTGCGTCCAGCGAATCTTCGAAGGAGCAAAGATGTCCACATAGAGCCCGGGGTTTGGGCCATCGGGAACGACGGAGTAAAGATGCTCCGGCAAGCTGCCCAGCAGGCGCGTTCCCTGCCCTTCGCAGCAGGAGTTATCGCATAAGTCCACCGCCAGATCGCCTTTCCTGCCCACCAGCCGGGCATGGTAGATCAAGCCGCGGGTATCGATCTGGTTGGCGATGCCGATGTTATAGAGTGACTTCTCAATCTCGGTAACATACTTTTCCTGATCGGGATCGAGCAGATGCAGGCGCTGGTTGAGAAAGGTCCAGAAACTGCTGCCGCATAACTCGCCGGTCTCGCAAAATTCGGCCTGTTCCTTCAAGCGGTAGGACTTGGGCGGAAAGTCACCGAACTCGGTGATGGCGATGGAACCACCCACGTGCTCCCAGGAATCGTGGTAGAGCTGCCAGGCTCCCAGAACGGCGTCAAGATAACGACGGTCGCCGGTGGCGCGGTAGAGGTCGAGATAGGCCTCAAAGTCGGTAATGAGGTAGTTATGCGGTCGGTCGTAGGGATACTGCCAGACCATCTCCTCGTCGCGCCGGGCAAGGCCGTCAAGCCAGTAATTCTCCTGGTAGTAGCGCTGGATGACCTGAAGATCCTCGGGCTTACCGGCGGGCGTGAAATAGAGGCGCGTATTGGCCACCATGCCTTGCACTCCCTGCGCCGTGCCGCGCAGCAGTTTGGGAAGATAAGGGCAACGATCGAACCAGTCGTAATAGCCGCGCAGAAGATCGAAGGCCTTGGGGTTTCCCGCATAACCAGCCTCGATGAGGCCGTGGGTGACCCAGGCGCGGGTGTAACCGGCGCGCTCGGAATGGAAGATCGAGTCTTCCGGATAGGCCATGATGTAGCCGTTGGGCTGGCGGCACTCGGCGATACCGTCGACGATCTGGTTCATCCAGGTACGTAACTCGGCGTGTCCCTGCCAGCGCAGGGTGTTGCCCGCACCCATCAGGAAGCGGCCTGCCGTGGAGCCGGCAAGGTCCACGTCCCAGAAGGGATGCGGATGGCGCAGGAGTGGGCCGACAGGCTTGCCGGCGCGCTCCCTGAATGGCCGCAGCATCTCGTCCACGGAAAAGGAGTCGAGCAGGTAGCCGATGTTATTGTCCATGGTCTGCCGAAAGAGTCCTGGGGCTAACTCGACACCTTTGAGGGGGGTCTGCGCGCGGTAGGGGACGGGCTGCCACTGGCCAGGCTGGGTCACGTTCTGCGGATTGTCAGTGACGATCCCCTCGCCTACCGGACGCGCCTTGCGGGTGAGTTGCGGAAGGTCGCGCGGATTTCCCAGTTGTGCATCGGCGGTTGCAGGGCGGCCCTCGGCCACGTTGCGGCCGTTCGCGAGCACATCGATTTTGGCCAGGGAGAGCGCATATTCCGCGTCATGGCCGGCTTCCCCCGCGATGGGACGGAGTTCTGTGGCGGTGAGGCGGAGATAGCGATGGCCGCTCGGAGACGCGCTGCGGAGGCCGAGATAGACGATGCGGTCGATGGGATCGGGGAGCTCTTCCGCAGGGTTTTCGAAGAGCGGTTCGCGGGTCTCGAAGCCGGGCGTGTTCGACCCTTCCACGAGCACGCGCGCGGGAAAGCCGAAGGAGCGGAGGCTCAAGTCGAAGTTGGGATAGAGGCGCAAGGCCTCGACGGCCACGGCCGCTCCCAGGTCGAACTGCACCCAAGTGGGCATTTTCGCGGCCCGCGCCGTTTTGGAGACATAGGGATGATACCTGGTGGCCGGATAGGGCGTCATCCGGTCTTCCAGGCGGACAGAGGAGGCGCGGGGAGCGGTTGCTGCATCGGCTTGCGCGAACGGCCCGACGGCCAAAGCAGCGCCGGTGAGGGCCGTGGCGCCCAAGAATTCGCGGCGGTTCCAGATGATGGACATGAGGTTTCCCCTTTATCGCGCAGGCTTGCAGAGTGTAGAGATTTCGAAGTAAAAACTAGTTCAGCCAAGCAACCAGCGTCAAATGGATAGATAACCAGGCAGTGGACAAGCGCCTTCCGCGTACTTGGGGTTCAATGAAACGGCGCACCCCTTCTCCGAAATGCGGAGATGAAAGGGGAAATGCACGCAGAAGTTACGATTGCACGGCGTTGTCCGCGCAGAGTAAGCTATCCCTTCCACAAGCTACCGCGCTACTCTTAAGTTCAGCGTGATAAAAGAAAATAGCCAACCCGATGCCCCTTCCTTTCCTTCTTTAGATGAGAGTTCCGTCGCGGCTCCGCCTTCTTCCCCTTTGGACAAGAACTCTGCCGAACTGACGCCGTTCATGCGGCAATGGACGGCTGCGAAAAGAGAAAACCCGGACGCATTACTGTTCTTCCGAATGGGAGATTTCTACGAGCTTTTCTACGACGACGCGGTGGTAGTGAGCCGCGAGTTGCAGTTGACGCTGACGGCGCGGGACCGGGAACGGAACCAGCCGATGTGCGGAGTTCCGTATCATGCGGTGGATGGCTACCTGACGCGCCTGCTGCGCAAGGGCTACCGCATCGCCATCTGCGACCAGATGGAGGACCCCAAGCTCACCAAGAAGATTGTGCGGCGGGAGGTGACGCGGGTTCTGACCCCGGGGACCGCGCTGGACGCCGCGCTGGGACAGGAGCAGAACAACTTTCTGGCGGCTTATTTCGAGGTGGGGGGCGGAGCTGGGTTGGGAAAGATTCCTGCTGACGCGAAAACATCCACAGATTCCGGGCCACTCACGGGGCGGCAAAAGACGCGCTCCCTGAAGTCTGAGGCTGCTTCCGCAAAAGACGGAATGGTGTGCGCCGTGGCGCTGCTGGACGTCTCTACCGGCGAGTTTCGCACGGCGGAGTTTCAAGGAACGGCAGCGCGGCAGCAGGCGATGGAAGAGCTGCTCCTGGCGCAACCCAGCGAAGTGCTGTTCGCATCGAGCGCGGAGCTGCCGGAGGCGTTCGAACGGATTCCGGCGCGAACGCGGGTGGAGGACTGGGTCTGGACGAGGGATTTCGCGGTGCCGCTGGTGGAACGACAGCTGAACGTGCGGTCGCTCGAAGGATTTGGTCTGGTGGGGCACGAGGCGGCGGCGATTGCGGCCGGGGCCGTGCTGCATTATGTGCGGACGACACAGAAGAACGAAGCTCTGCACATCGACAGCCTGAAGTTTCAGGAGCACTCCGGGGCGCTGGAGCTGGACCAGGTGACGGTGCGAAACCTGGAGCTGGTGGAACCGCTCTTTCAGGGCCAGGACAACCGTGCCACTCTGTTTTACACGCTGGACGCCTGCCAGACGCCAATGGGAAAGCGCCTGCTGCGGGCGACGATTCTGCGCCCGCTGATGGACGCGGCGAAACTGGAAGCGCGTTATGAAGCGGTTGCCGAGGCGGCTGGAGACCTGGTGCGGCGTGAGGAGATTCGGCGCGCATTCGCGGGGATTCTGGACCTGGAGCGGCTGCTGGCCAGGCTTAGCCTGGATTCTGCCGGACCCCGGGACGTGCGGGCGCTGGCGGGAAGCTTGCACCGGCTGCCGGGGCTGAAGACGGCGCTGACGGCCATGCGTGCGGCGAGATGGAAGGCGATTGCGGAGCGGCTGGATACGCTCGACGACATGGCGGCACTGATCGAGAGAACGCTGGTGGAGGAGCCTCCGCTGACGCTGGCCGACGGCGGAGTGATTGCCAGGGGCGTGGACCCGGAGCTGGACGAATTGGTGGAGATTTCCACGACCGGACGGCGGCAGATTGCAGCTATCGAGGAGCGGGAGCGGCAGAGGACCGGAATCGGGTCACTTAAGGTCAGGTATAACACTGTCTTTGGGTACTACATCGAGATCACCAAGAGTAACCTGGCAGCGGCGCCGGACGATTATGAGCGCAAGCAAACGCTGGTGAACGCAGAGCGGTTTACGACGCCGGAGCTGAAGGAGTATGAGCGCAAGATCCTGACGGCACACGAGCGGTCGATCGAGATCGAGAAGCGGATTTTCGCGGAGCTGCGCAGCGCGGTGCTGGAAGCGACGGGGCGGATCAGGCGGGCGGCGCAAATGGTGGCCGAGGCGGATTTGCTGGCGAATTTCGCGCATCTGGCAGTGGCGCGGCGCTATGTGAGGCCGCAGCTGGTGGAAGAGCCGGTGATCGAGGCCGTGGCGGCGCGGCATCCGGTGATCGAGCAGTGGCTGGAAGAGACGCGCGAGGGGCGGTTCATCGCCAACGACCTGTATTTGAGCGCAGCGGGCGAAGGACCGAGTCTGCTGCTAATCACCGGGCCGAACATGGGCGGCAAAAGCACCTATCTGCGGACCGCGGCCATGCTGGTGCTGATGGCGCAGATGGGCAGCTTTGTGCCGGCGGAGAGTTTGCGCTTTGGGCTGGCGGACCGGATTTATACGCGCATCGGGGCCAGCGACAACGTGGCGCGGGGCCGGTCGACGTTCATGGTGGAGATGACGGAGACGGCGACCATTCTGAATACGGCGACTAACCGGTCACTGATTCTGCTGGACGAGATGGGGCGCGGAACGGCGACGTTCGACGGGCTATCACTGGCCTGGGCGACTGTGGAGTATCTACATGCGGAGAGCGGGGCGCGCACTCTGTTTGCGACGCACTATCATGAGTTGACTATGCTGGCGGAGAAGTTGCCGCGCGTGAAAAATCTGCGCGTCGGAGTGAAAGAAGCGGCGAGCGGGATCGTGTTTCTGCATAACATTGAGCCAGGCGCGGCAAGCAAGAGTTACGGCATTGAAGTGGCCAAGCTGGCCGGGCTGCCGGCGGCAGTGATCGAACGGGCCAGGCATGTGCTGCGTCAGCACGAAAAGCAGGAACGGCAGAGCGTGCAGGCGGAAACAGCGGCCGCAGAGCCGATGCAACTGACAATTTTTACGCCGCTCTCGCAGCGGATTGTGGACAGGATTGAGGCAACGGACGTGAACACGCTGACGCCGCTGCAAGCATTGAACCTCTTGGAGGAGCTACAGCAGGAGTTGAAGGAGAAAGCATGAGAACGACGCTGCGGGAGGCCGCTGGAAGCTTGTTGGTGGTAGGGCTCGCGGGGACAGAACTCTCGGATTTGGAACGAGCGTGGTTAAGGGTGGTGCGGCCGGGAGGCGTGATTCTTTTCCGGCGCAACATTAACGATGCGGGGCAGACACGGGCCCTGTTGGAAGAAGCAACGGGCTTTTGCGCGGCCAACGCCCTTCGCTGCGTGGATGTCGAGGGCGGGACGGTGGACCGGCTGCGGGATGCGCTTGCCAGTATGCCTTCACCCCAGGCAGTGGCCACGGCGGCTCGGCGGACCGGCAAGGTCGCACTGGCGCAGGAGCATGGAGACCTGGTCGGGCAGGCGGTGAAGGCCTTCGGATTCAACACGACGCTGGCCCCGGTGCTGGACCTGGCGCTGCCGGCTTCGGCGGGGGTGCTGGGCACGCGGGCTGCGGCGCCCACGTCCACCGAAGTGGTGGAGTATGCGCGCCTCTTTCTGGCGGGCCTCAAGACAGCAGGCGTGGCAGGGTGTGGCAAGCATTTTCCCGGGTTGGGCTCAGGAACGCTCGATTCGCATCTGGACACACCGGTGATCCTTCGGGGAAGCCGGGAGATGTGGCGCGAGGACCTGGTTCCCTACCGCGAACTGTGCCGCGAACTGCCCATGATCATGGTGAACCACGCGGCCTACCCGGAAACGCCGGGCAAGGAGCACCCTGCGAGCGTTTCGGCCTATTGGATGGAAACCGTGTTGCGCGAGCGGATTGGCTACCAGGGAATTACTTTCTCGGACGACCTGGAGATGGGTGGAATCTTGAAATTCATGCCCATCGAGGAGGCTGTCATTGCAGCGGTGCGGGCAGGGATGGACATGGTGGAGATTTGCCACAGTCCGGCGCTGATTTTGAGCGCGTTCGAGGCGCTGCTGGCAGAGGGTGAGCGCTCGGCTGCATTTGAGAAGCTCCTTCTGAAACGGGCAACCAGGATGGAACGGGCGCGCGCAGAGCTGTTCTCCTGCGGTACGGCGCAGGCATTGACAGCCCGGCAGTTCGAGTTGCTGCGAGCACGGATTCTGCGCTTCAGAGAGACGATTACGAAAGCCCAGGAGAGCCATCGGGGATGAGCGCAAAAACCATGACGGTGGCCGGCATCATGAGCGGAACGTCGGCGGACGGGATCGACGTGGCCGTGGTGCGGATTGCGCCGGGAAGGCTGCGGCCCAAACTCACGCTGCTGGCGCATGAGGGGTTCCGGTTTCCGGCGGCTCTCCGGCGGGCGGTTCTGGCGGCGATGAACGCCGAGTCAACCTCGACGGCCGAACTGGCGCGGCTGAACTGGCGGTTGGGAATGGCTTACGCCGAGGCGGTCCGCGCGACCGTTGCGAAGCATCAAGTGAAGCTCGACCTGATTGGCTGTCACGGACAAACCCTTTATCACCAGCCGCGTGCGGAGAACTATGCGGGGCGCCGCTTTGCCTGCACCTGGCAGGCGGGCGAGTCGGCACTGCTGGCCGCTGCCGCGGGGGTTCCGGTGGTCTCTAATTTCCGGCCGGCGGATATTGCCGCAGGGGGCCAGGGAGCGCCGCTGGTGCCGCTGCTGGATTACGCGCTGTTTGCCGACGCCAGGCGCGGGCGGGTTTTGCAGAACATCGGCGGCATCGCCAACCTGACGGCGATTCCCGCGGGAGCCGCGCAGGATGCGGTGATGGCCTTCGACACCGGGCCGGGCAACATGGTCATCGACTGGCTGGCGCAGGAGCTCTTCGGCAAGCGCTTCGATCGCAATGGAAGCATCGCGGCGCAGGGAACGGTATTAACGGCAGTGCTGGCTGGCGCGTTGCGGAATCCCTATTTCCGACTCAAGCCGCCACGCACCGCGGGCCGGGAGCAATTCGGACGCACGTATGCGGCGAAGTTTCTCACCACTTGCCGGCGACAGAGCAAGAAACCCGAGGACGCGCTGGCCACGGCAACCGCACTGACAGCCGAGACGATTGCGGCCAGTTACAAGGAATTTGTGCGGCGCGCGATGCGGGGCAAGGGTGTGGACTACATCGTCTCTGGCGGAGGCGCGCGGAATGCAACGCTGATGGCAATGCTGGCCGAGCGGCTGGAGCCTTTGGGATGCGATCTGGCGGCCAGCGAGGCGTTCGGACTGGCGGCGGAGGCCAAGGAGGCTGCGGCCTTTGCGCTGCTGGCGTGGCAGACCTGGAATCATCTCCCCGGCAATGTGCCCGCGGCCACCGGAGCTCAGCGGCCGGCGATCCTGGGGCAGGTGACATATGCGTAAGCTGCTGGCACTGGCCTGCCTGCTGGCGCTGGGGGGCTGCCACTCTGCGCAGAGGGATCCGCGCACGCTGGTGTTTCTGGTTGAGAGCAGTCCGACGAATCTCGATCCGCGCGTCGGCACGGACGGGCAATCGGAACACATTGACGAACTGATCTTCGACGGGCTGGTGGCGCGAGATGCGAACTTCCACTTCACGCCGGCGTTGGCCGAGAGCTGGGAACAGCCCGACCCGCTGACGCTGATCTTTCATCTGCGCGCGGGCGTACGCTTCCACGACGGCCGCACGCTGACGGCGCGCGATGTGGTGTGGACCATCGACTCGATGCGCACGGGAAAAGTGATTTCGCCCAAGACGGCCTCCTACGCCTCAGTGGACAGCGTAGAGGCGCGGGACGCGCAGACGGTGGTCTTTCATCTGAAGCAAGCGGACAACTTTCTGCTCACCAACCTTTCGACTGGCGCGGTGGGGATTGTTCCCGAGGGCAGCGGGCGCGAATTCTGGCGGCATCCGGTGGGCACAGGACCCTTCCGCTTCGTGAGCCAGCAGATTGACCAGGATGTGGTGGTGGAGCGCAATCCGCTGAGTTGGGCCGCCCAGCCGAAGATCGCGCGGGTGCGCTTCCAGGTGGCGCCGGACGCCATTACGGAGTCTCTCGAACTTGAAAAGGGTTCGGCGGACGTGGCCGTCAATTCCCTGCCCATGGATGCGCTGCCGGTGCTGGCCGCGCGGCCGGACCTCAAGATCGAGGACGCGCCGGGAACGCAGATTCAGTACCTGGCCTTCAACCTGCGCGACCCACTGCTGAAGGATGCGCGCGTGCGGCAGGCGATTGCCTGCTCCATTGACCGCGCACTGATTGTGCGGACCTTGATGCACGGCCATGCGCAGCCCGCCGAGAGCATGTTGCCCGTGAGCCACTGGGCATGGAACGGCGATGGACCGCACTGGCAGTACGACCCGGCGCGAGCGGCGCGGCTGCTGGAGCAGGCGGGCTTCAAACCGGACAGCAAAGGCGTCCGGCTGCGGCTGGCCATGAAGACTTCAAACGATGAGGGAACGCGCTTGCTTGCGGCCGTGGTGCAGCAGCAACTGGCCAAGGTAGGAATTGCGCTCGAGCTGCGGACATACGAGTTTGCCACCTTCTATTCCGATGTAACGCGCGGGGCCTATCAGATGTACTCGCTGCGCTGGATCGGCGGCAACGAGCAGCCGGACATTTTCACCTACGCGTTTTCGACGGCGGCCTTCTCACCCAAGGGGGCCAATCGCGGACACTACTCGAATCCGCGGTTGGACGCATTGCTGGCCGACGCGACGGCAAGCGCGAAGATGGAGCAGCGCCGCGCGGACTATGCGGAGGCGCAGCAGATCCTGGCCCGCGACCTTCCGGCCATCAATCTCTGGTACAGAGACACGGTGGTGGTGCATAACCGGCGACTGACGCATGTGGTTCCCACGCCTTCGGGAGATTTCACTTTTCTCGAAACCGCGGAGCTGGCAGAGTAGCACGATTCTCCCCTAGCGTGCGACGTCTGTTCAGGTTGAGCGAATTTGACCTTCAGCTTAACTTAAGTTTCGATCGCCCGCGCGATGCGCGGAAGAACCCGCTTTAGTGCATGAATTCAAGGGTTTTACGGCAAACTGGCCGCAGTATGAAATGGATGACTCAACCTTTCGGCGTACTGTCTCGTCTACACAAGCAGAGACGATCTATCTCATCCCGCGCCGGGAGAAGCTTTGGCCCGTGGAGAAATGGTGTATGAAAAGCAAGATGAAGATGCGCATTGCGAGTTTGGCTGCGTTGCTGGCAGTCTCAATGGGAGTGTCGGCAAACGCTGCACAGGCGCCCTCCCGATTTGTGGGCACCATCACGGAAGTCGGGTCCGGCACGCTGACGGTGAAGACCGACGCCGGCGAGGTGTTTCCGGTGGAGATTCCCTCGACCGCGGCACTCAAGCGCATCGCTCCGGGACAGAAGGATCTGAGCACAGCAGAGACCATCCAGTTCAGCGATCTGACGGTGGGGGACCGGGCGCTGGTGAAGCTGGATCCGGATGCGCCGGCAGGCAAGCTCGAGGCTCTGCAGGTGGTCGCCATCAAGCAGTCCGATGTGGCGCAGAAGCAGCAGAAGGACCGGGAAGACTGGCAGCGGCGCGGCGTGGGTGGACTGGTCAAGAGCGTGGATGCGGCGGCGGGAACCATTTTGCTCTCCAGCGGTGCAGGACCAACAGCAAAGACGGTCACCGTTCACGTTGCAAAGACCACCATGCTGAAGCGCTATGCGCCCACGTCGGTGCGCTTTGACGCGGCGCAGCCGGCAACTCTCGATGCGATTCACGTGGGCGACCAGTTGCGGGCGCGCGGCGAGAAGAATGCGGCAGGCACAGAGATTGCGGCGGAAGAGGTGGTTTCCGGCGCCTTCAGAAACGTCTCCGGAATGATCGTGTCGATCGATACGGCAAGTTCAACGCTGGTGGTGAAAGATCTGGCCACCAAGAAGCCGGTCACCATCCACATCACGGCTGACGCACAGATGCGCCGGCTTCCGGACCGCATGGCGTCCATGCTGGCGATGGCTCTGAAAGGAACCGGTGCCGGCTCCGGCGCATGGAGCGGGAAAAGTCCGGCTGCGGCTGGCGCACCAACAGCGGGCGGCGGCACACCAGCAGCACAACACGCGGGTATGGGCCAATCGAATGGGATGGGCGGCCAGAATGGCGGAGGCGATCCGCAACAAATGCTGAGCCGCGCACCGGCCATCCAGATCGCCGATCTGAAAAAGGGCGAAGCCGTCATGCTAGTTTCCACCGAAGGAACAACCGACGTCACGGCAATCACGCTGCTGGCGGGGGTTGAGCCGCTCCTCGAATCGCCCGCGGCCAGCCAGAACATGCTCTCGAACTGGAGCATGAGCGGCGGCGGAGCCGAAGCAGCCCAGTAATCCTACACCGGCACACACTGATCAAAGACAAGCGAGGAATACGTGAGTACACGACTGCATTGCTTTATACATTTTGCGTTGATGGTGGCGCTGGGGTTGGTGGGAACGCTGGTTGCAGCGGGGCAAGCCCCCGCCACAGCACCGGCGCCCGCAGCTTCTGCAACCACTGCGACCTTGCGCGGTCACATTGCGGATCAAACCGGAGCACTGATACCGGGAGTGACGGTTGCCATTCTGAACCCGGCGGGTAAGACCGTGGGGGCGGCAACCGCAGACGCCAGCGGTTCGTATGCAGTGAACAGCCTGACGCCGGGCATCTACATGGTGCGCGCCACCTATGCGGGATTCGCACCCTTTCAGTCGCAGGCGATCACGCTGACGGCCGGCACGGTGAAGCGCGTGGACATTGCCATGGCCATCGAGGTGGCGCAGCAGAACGTGGTGGTCAGCGACGAGACGCCCACAGTGAACGTGGAGGCAGGCGGCAACACCAGTGCTGTCATTCTGAAGGGCAAGGATCTGGATGCGTTGTCGGATGACCCGGACGAGTTGTCGAATGAACTGACGGCGCTGGCCGGGCCCTCGGCGGGACCGAACGGCGGACAGATTTACATCGACGGATTCAGCGGCGGACAGTTGCCGCCGAAGTCGGCGATCCGCGAGATTCGCATCAACCAGAATCCGTTTTCAGCTGAGTTTGACCGGCTGGGTTACGGGCGCATCGAGATTTTGACCAAGCCGGGCACGGACAAGCTGCACGGGCAGGTCTTCATCCAGGGCAACGACAAGTCCTTCAACACGGGCAACCCGTTCACGAAGACGATTCCCGATTACTACAGCTATCAGTTCAACGGCACGGCGAGCGGCGCGATCTCAAAGACGGCATCTTTCTTCGTAAGCGCGGAACAGCGCAATACCGAGAACGTGAATGCCTGGCAGATTCCGAATGCGGTGCTGCAAAGCGCTGCGGGAGTTTTCGTCAATACGCCGGACTACGGTGTGGATCTGTTGAACCGGCGCATTCGCGACAATGCCTCGGCGCGCATCGACTGGCAGTTGGGCGCCAAGAACACCTTCACGGTGCGCTACGGATTCTGGTCGGAGTCCGAACACGGCGATCTGAATTCGGGCTCGCTCTCCAGCGCATCGACACACGAGTCGAACACCGACCACACGGTGCAGATGAGCGACGCCATCGTCATCAACGATCATGCCGTAAACGAGAGCCGTTTCCAGTACGAACGGCAGAACGAGAACCACTATCCCGACTCGACGGACCGCACCATCGGCGTGCAGGGCGACTTCACGGGAGGCGGCTATTCCGGCCAACAGTACCGCGATCACAGCACGCGGCTGGAGTTTCAGAACATCACGACCCTGAGTCACGGAGCCCATGCCATCAAGTTTGGCACGCGCATGCGCGACTCGCGGGACGCGAACCTGACCACCGCGGGCTTCAACGGCTCATTCACTTTCGATTCATACGACAAGTACCTGAACATGGCCAACGGACTGGCCGGCGGAACGCCGTTCGACACGCTGGTGGGCCAAGGCTACGGTCCGACGTCCGCCGGTTACACGTCCGGGCAGGAGTCGGCACTGGCCAATGTCTTCGACATTGCGCTCTTTGCGCAGGACGACTGGAAGGTCAATCCGTTCCTGACCCTCTCCGGCGGTGTCCGCTGGGAAGCGCAGAACCACGTCTCCGACCACAGCGACTGGGCGCCGCGCGTGGCGCTGGCCTATGCGCTGGATGGGCACAAGACGAAGAAGACCAAGACCGTGTTGCGCGGCGGATACGGATTCTTCTATGACCGGTTCGGTTCCGGCAACCTGCTGACCATCAACCACGCAGACCTGCAGCAACAGATCGTGCTGAACGACCCTACGTGCATCTCGACGGCAACTTCGTTGAACTCCGTCGACATGAGCAGCTGCGCAAGCAGCACCGGCTCGTCCACCGCTTCCGTGCCGGTGCGTTACGAAGTAGCGCCGAGTTATCGCTCTCCTTACACGGGGCAGGCCGGCGCCAGCATCGAGCGGCAGCTGTTCCCGGGCACCAGCGCGACGGTCACCTATCTGCACTCCTTCGGCGTACACCAGATGAATACCCGCAACGCCAATCAGGCAACGGGCGGAACGCCGCAGGACGCGAACGGCGGCTATCTCTATGAGTACTACCCAGAGGCTGTCTTCAAGGAAAATCAGGTCATCCTCAGCGTCAACGGCAAGCTGAGCAAAAGCTTGAGTCTGATGGGCTCCTACACGTATGCGGACGCCAACAGCAACGGCGCTGGCGGCTCGGCTTCGAACGCTTACAAGCTTGACCAGGACTATGGCCGGGCTGGATTCGTGGCGCACAACATGCTGTTCCTGATGGGGAACTACGCCGGTCCCTGGGGCCTTCGCTTCAATCCGTTCATCGTGGCGCAGTCGGGGCGGCCCTTCAACATCACGCTGCCCACGGATCCGCTAAACAACTTCTACAACCAGCGGCCCGGCAAGGCAACCACGGCGGATTGCGCGGCCACCACCGGCCGCTTTATCCCAACCAGCTTCGGCTGCCTCGATACTCAACCGACAACCGGCGAAGCGCTGCTACCGATCAACCTCGGCAACGGCCCTGCGGCAGTGGCGGTGAACCTGCGCATCAGCCGGGCAATCGGCATCGGTCCCAAGCTGGCCTCAGCCAACGCGCAGGATGGCGGCGGACCTGGTGGTGGCGGACCGCCTCCGGGAGGTGGTCGTGGTGGACCTGGTGGCGGCGGGCCGGGCGGCGGACTTGGACCGGGCGGACTGGGCGGTGGCGGCGGCGGACCGAGAGGCATGTTCGGACCGGCCAGCACCGGACGTAAATACTCGCTGAACTTCAGCGTGCAGGCGTTGAACCTGTTCAACGACATCGACTATGGAACGCCCAATGGAACGGTGATTCCGACGCAGGACAAGACCACCGGAACCTGGGGACCGGGGAGCCAGTTCGACCACTCGACGAACCTGGCCGGCCAGATCTTCAGCACGGGTTCGGCTGCAAGGCGCGTCTTTGGGCAGATCGTCTTCTCGTACTAGAGCGGTTCCACAATTCTCGTGCCCTTAGAAGTTCATTGCAAGGTGGCCTTTTCTTGAGGAAAAAGGCCACTCAGCAGAGGTGGTTCCGGTATACAGCAATTGTGGAACCGCTGTAATCTGCAAAAAGCGACAACGAAAGAGGGCCGGAGCAGTACGCTCCGGCCCTCTTTCGTTTTGGCTGACGATCGTTGGATTACCGGGATGCGCCGACCTTGGCGGGCTGCCCGCCGCCTGCGAAAGCGTCGGTAAGGGAAATCACCTTCAATTGCGCCTTGAGCGAATCGAGAGAAGCCGCGCTCGTTGCGGCGATTTCCACGGTTTCTCCCGGCATCAGGTCGAAGTAATTATCCGAGACCTTGACGTCGAGATTGGCAAAGGAGAGATAGACGCTGCGCGCCAGGACCGGCGAGCTGACGCGAATCTTGTAACTGCCGTTAGAGCCCGTGGTTTCAACCTTCAGTTGCGCCGGCTTGAGGTGAATCTCCTTGACCGGAGCAAGATAGGTGAGGTTGCGCGAAAGCTGCGCACCAGCGGCGGTCAGTTCGGCCACCACAAAGACGCGCGAAGTATCGGCCGCGCCCGCATCGGTGAGTTTCTTGAGTGGCCAATCGAGATAGACCTTGCTGGTCAGCGGAGAAACCTCGACAGGGTGGGTTTCTTCGAGCAGCACCTTGCCATCGAAGTTCATCAGGCGCGCGCGCAAGGAGACCGGCTTCGCTTCTGTCTTGTCGGAGACAATGTAGACCTTCACCGCGCCCTGCTCGACGTGCGGAGAAACCAGGACAGGTGCGTAGAAGCGGCGGGCATAGTATTGCAAGGCCTTCCAGCGTCCGTAGGAGTCGATGGAGGACCAGGAAGCCACCGGCCAGCAGTCGTTCAACTGCCAGAAGATGGAGCCCATGGTCTCCGGCCGCGAACGGCGGAAATGCTCGGCGCCGATCTTGATGCCCTCAGCCTGCAGAACCTGGCTCGCATAAAGGAAGCTGGCGAAGTCCTTCGGCTCAGAGTAGTCCCTGAGCAGGTAGTCGTGGATGATCGCGTTGCCTTCATTGTTCTTCTGGTGAGCCAGCATCACGGGAGTGAAGATGCCGGTGCGGTCGCCAGGCTCAGTAAAGCTCTCCACCGTCCTCATCTCTGGGAACGACTGGAATCCGTATTCCGTTACAAAGCGCGTATGGTGCGTCTCGTACGTGGAGAACGGCACGCGTCCGTGCCACACGTCCCAAATGTGGTCATCTCCGGTGTGAAAGGTCGGCGTCACGGCTTCGTAATCGGCGCTGGGCGAGCTGGGCCAGTAAGGCGTTTCCGGATCGAGGCGGGCTACGACGCGAGGCAGAATGCCGCTGAACTCCGTGAGGTAGTCCTGCCACATCTGGTATTTCACGTCGGCAGGCGCCGTGGCGCGCGAGCCCCAGCCCATCGCCGCTTCGGTTTCGTTGTTGCCGGACCAGAGGACGATGGAGGGATGGTTGCGCAGGCGGCGAACCTGGTCGTCGGCCTCGGCCTCGATGTTGATTTTGAATGCGTAGGTGCCGGGCTGCCAGTCGTTGCCGAACTGGAAGTCCTGCCAGACCATGATGCCCAGCTCGTCGCAGATGGAGTAGAACTCTTCGGTTTCGTAGTAGCCGCCGCCCCAGTGGCGGATCATGTTCATGTTGGCGTCGCGCGCGGACTCCAGGATGCGGCGATAGTCGGCCGTGGTGACGCGATTGGGAAAGCTGTCAAATGGAATCACGTCCGCGCCCTTGGCAAAGACGGGAATGCCGTTGACGACGAACTCAAAAGAGCGGCCCCACTTGTCCAACTCGCGATGCAGCACGATGGAGCGCAGACCGGCCTTGGTCTTGCGCTCTTCGGCCGGTAGCGCGCCCGTGGCCACCTGCGCGGTGAACGCGTAAAGCGGCTGCTCGCCGTAACCGGCCGGATACCAGAGCTTGGGATGAGCAATCTCGATGGGCAGATCGATCACATTGCGACCCGTATGGAGATTGGCGTTGGTGGTCAGGGTGGCGGGCTTGCCGTCGGCAGTGTATTGCACGCTGACTTTAGCGGCGCCGGCTGCGGAGGCTTCGACTTCGACCTCGGCATCGAGATGGGCCACCACTTTGCTCACGTCGCGCTGGCGAATGGCGAAATCGGCAATGCGGACTTTGTCCCAGGCTTCCAGACGTACCGGGCGCCAGATGCCGCTGGTCACAAACTTCGGACCCCAATCCCAACCGTATTCATAGGCCGGCTTGCGGATATAAGTCTTGGCGTCGGTCTTGGTCTTCGGCTGCCAGGGATCCTGGGCAGCCACCTGCTCGGCAACTTTGTCCGGCGAGGGGAAAACGACACGCAGAAGGTTTTTGCCGGCATGCAGATGGGCTTTGGCAGGCACCCGCCAGATGCGGAAGCTGTTGTTAGTACTCAGAACCTGCTCGCCGTTCAGGTAGACCTGGGAGGCCGAGTCGAGGCCGTCGAAGACCAGATCGACGTTGGAGCGCGAAAGCATCGACGGAGTTACATCGAAGTTCAGCCGATATTCCCAGCTCTCTTTCTCGATCCACTGGAGCTTGGCCTCGTTATCGCGAAAGAAGGGATCGGAAATCTTCTTGTTGGCGAGCAGGTCCAGGTGCACGTCTCCCGGCACGGTGGCGGGCAGCCAACCGTTCTCTTCCTGCTGGGCGCCGGAGGCAATCTGGCGAAACTGCCAGCCATGATCGAGCGTCACAACCGCATTCTGCGCCGGACCCGTACCCGCACGCGGTCCTCCGCTTCCCTGCCCGAAGGCTCCCCCAAGCAGGCCAAAACATACGACTCCACAGGCAATCACTTTCCGCATTGCAAACCCTCCAGAGGCTTCTACAGCGCCGCTTTTGCGGTCTGAAAAAACAGCCCCTAAAATTCGCTGATAAGGTTACCACGCTACGTGTGAAAGGGGCGTGGAATGGGGACTTCCGAAGCTCCGGACAAACGCCGCAAGCGCAGCAATCGGCTTATCTGCCGGGCGCCAACAGGGTCCGATAGAGCCGCTCCCACTCCTCAGCCTTGATCCCCATGTCGAACTCCTGCTGAATGCGCAGACGCGCCGCGCCAGCAAGGGTACGCCGGTCCTGATCGGTCGCCCGCATCAGGGAAAGCATGGCCCCGGCCAGCGCCTCAGCGTTGCGCGGCGGCGCCATCAGGCCCTCGTCGTTCAGCAGTTCGCGTACGCCGCCCACATCGGTGGCCACCACCGGTTTCTCCATGGCCATGGCCTCGCCCACGGCCAGCGGCATTCCCTCCCACGCCGAGGCCAGGACAAACGCGTCGGCGGCATCGAGGAGGGCGGGCATGTCGCGCCGGAGCCCCAGCCAGCGAACCCCGCCTTGCGGCTCCTGGCGGAGGGCCGATGAAGCCACCCGATTCCTCCCGTCCTCTGGCGCTTCACCGGCAATCCAAAGCTGGGTCTCCTTGCAAGCCTCGCGCACGGCGGCAAAGGCGCGCAGCAGGTTGGGATAGTCCTTGGCGGGCACGATTCTTCCCGCCGCAAGCCAGACAAAGCTCGCGTCCGCGCCCAATGCGACTCTCATCTCCTTGCGGCGCTCTGGATCGGGAGAAAACTCCTTGGTGTCGATTCCGTTCGCGACCACCCGGCACTTGGATTCAGGAACAGCTCCCAGGCGCACAAACTCGTCCCGCGCCGCCCGGCTTACGGCGATCGTCGAGCAACTGAGCGGGTCGGTAACGCGGTAAGCGAGCATACGTTGCCAGCCTCCCTCATGCACGTTGTGCACCGTGGAAAGCACCGCTGGAGCGGGCGCCAGTAACTTAAGCAATCTGGTGACAAAGTTGGCATGAAAGCTGTGGCTATGCACTAAATCGGGAGAAAACTCACGAAGAAACCGGCGACCGCGTACGAGCCCTGCCAGGAAACTCGCCGGCGTTCTGCGCATATCCAGTCGGACGATATCAAGATTCGTGGGCCACTCCTGGGACAAGACTGGACGCAGCACGAGCAGTTTCACGGTATGGCCGCGCCCGGCCATGCGCGCGGCCAGCGCCAGAACCTGTCGTTCCGCTCCGCCCATACCCAGCGAAGTGAGCACATATGCGATTCGCATCCCGCACCTCGAGCGGTTCCACACTTCACGTGCCCTTACAAGCTCATTGCAAGGTGGTCCTTTCTTCCACCCCACAGACGAAGACCAGTCTGCGGGGACCCCGGTTCAGGAAAAGGCCACTCAGCGGCGGTAGATCGTGGATAGAGCAATTGTGGAACCGCGTAGCCTTGAAATCAGGTGCAACGATGATAGCGCGCGGAACTCGGCAAGCTACAAGTCGGGTTCCCAGGCGAAGCTGGCCCACGAAATCGAGTCCAGTACTTTGTCTTGAATCAAACAGGGTTGGAGAACAATTCCCCAAGCAGAAGTTTCGCTCCCTTCGCAGGATTTTAGTTTCCAAAAAAGAATCCTTGTGTGCAAAAGTGGGATTGGGCTGTACAATCTCCACGAGGAGAACCATGGCCGGAGATATTCAACTTACTTGCAGCGATTGTGGACAGGATTTCACTTTCACCGCTGCTGATCAGGCGTTCTTTCAGGAACGCGGCTACTCGACCCCAAAACGTTGCAAGAATTGCCGTATGGCAAAGAAGAACGATCAGGGGGGTTCCGGCTACCGTTCGGCTCCGGCACAGGCGACGCCTGTGATTTGTTCGGGTTGCGGCCAGCCTACAACAGTGCCTTTCGAACCGCGTGGCGATCGTCCGGTTTTCTGCCGGGATTGCTACCAGGCGCGTAAGGGCAGCAGCGGCGGCGCCGGCGGAAGCTCGCGTGGTCGCAGCCGTTACTAGCTTTACCGGTTCCGGTGCTCTCCTCGAGCATCGGATCTGAGTTGACTGTTGACCATTTCAAGCAAGACTCCATAAGCGACGGTCGTTTGACCCAATTCGCCAAGTGAGTAACTTGAATGATCGGGCTTTGCCCTTTTCTTCCCACGGGCTCGGGAGGGTCACGTCGTTTCCCCATCGGACACGCCGAATTTTGCGAGTCCGATGGGTTGCTAAGCTGCGTCTCTGTCTGATCCCCGAATCACCCAATGACCGGAGCTATCCGGGCTAGAGATGTATCTTGTATCTGGAGTGGTTCCACCGCTTGCTTATGAGTTCCTCCGCGGGCAACTTACCTCAGAAACTACCTGTAACTCCTGCTCCCACTCCACGCCAAGTGCTAGACTCTGCGGTGAAGGTAAGGTCCCATGCAGAGACTCATGAATTATTGTCATCGACGGTTTGCGCTTTCATCTGCAATCTTAGCTGTCCTTCTCATTCCATGCGGCCATCTGGGCGCGCAAGGCCAGAGCGGCGACAAGGCTCCCGATGTACGTCAGGCCGCGCCCACATTGAAAGTGGAAAGTAACCTGGTTCTGGTAAGGGCCGTGGTGCGCGATGCGCAAGGCCATCCCGTCAAGGGGCTGAAGAAGGAAGATTTCAAGCTCTTCGACCGGGGCAAACTGCAGCCCATCGCGCAGTTCGAGGAGGAGTCTCCGGTGGAGGCGCCTCCAACTCCGATAACTGCTGCCGTTCCGGGACAGCCTGCCCCGCCGCCCCCGATAGCTCCGCCGGAGCGGTTTCTGGCTTTCTACTTCGACAATCTGAACACCTCCGCCGCCGACTTGATGCAGGGACGCGATGCCGCCGACAAGCTTCTGGCTGCAGGACTGCGACCGCAGGACCGCGTAGCTATCTTCACAGTGGAAAAAATGTTATCGGACTTTACCTCCGACCCCAAGCAGATACACGAAGCGCTGAGTCAAGTTCACCTTAGCCCGCGCGCGCCGGTTCGCGGCATGGAATGTCCGGAGCTATCGGATTATCAGGCAAAGCAACTGTTGCAAACCAATGATCTCGACAGTAATGCCTGGAGACAGGCGCTTGCAGAGGCGAAAAACTGCCCGACCAGCGCTTTTTCGCTGGGCGGTTCAGATCCTGGCGTCCCTCAAAAGTTGGTGATCATGATTCGCACCCTGGCGCATCGGGTTGTGGAGGACTCGGAGATGCGGACGCGGGTCAACCTGGGGCAGTTCGAGCAAGTGGTGAAGTTCATCTCCAATCTGCCCGGGCAGCGCACCGTGATTCTGGTTTCCCCCGGCTTTCTGCCGGAAGACCGGCAAGTGCAGTTGGACCAGATCATCGACAAGGCAGTACGTACGCAGGTGGTCATCGATTCGCTGAATCCCAAGGGGCTTTCAAACACCATGCGCGAGTCCGACGCCTCGCGCGGGAACACGACCGGGGCAAATGTGCAGGCCACAGCGGCCATGCACACTCTGGACGCGGAGCGGGAGTTTGTCGCCTCCGATCCGTTGGCGGAAGTGGCAGAGGGCACGGGGGGACAATTCATCCACGACGACAACGACCTGAAAGCCGGTTTCGCAGCGTTTACGGAACAGCCGCCGCACTACACGCTGGCCTTCATTCCCCAGGAGATCAAGCGGGACGGCAAGTTTCACCCGCTGAAAGTTACACTGGCCGAGAGTCGGAAGGGCTATAGCATCCAGGCGCGGCGGGGCTATTTTGTGCCGGCAGTGCAGGAGGGAGTTACCAGCGTGGCCGGGGAAAGCGCACCAGCCGCGCAGCCCGAGGAGAGCCCCGAGGCCCGCGAGGAGGAGATGATCCGCGAGTCCCTTCGCACCAAGACTGACCGCATCGACCTTCCCGTCGACTTGAAGATGAGTCCATCGGCGGAGTCGGGCGAAACGCGCGAGCTAGCTCTTTTGACGCATCTGGTTGTAAAGCCGCTCCATTTCCGCAAAGACGGCGACCATAACTTCAACAATGTAGCTTTTGCGGTGGCCGTATTCGACCAGAAAGATAACATCGTCCAGGTCAAAGAGCGCCATGCAAAGATCAACGTAGTTGACGCGCAATTACCGGACTTCTTCCTAACCGGAGTCGACGTGGAAACCACCTTCGAACTGAAGCCCGGAAGCTATCGGGTGCGCGTGGTGGTTACGGATGCGGAAGAGCACCGGATCACCGCGTTTTCCCGGCCCGTGGAGGTACCATAGCCGCGACGGAGTTATCTTTGCGAAAGCTTGAAGACAACGTCCATCCACGGCTGGAGCGCCACCTTGAGCAGCGCATTCCTTTGTTTTTGCAGGAGTTTCACAAAAGGCCTGGTATGGGCTGTTATTTGCGGGAGGTGTAACGTGCGGAAGCTGGCTCTCTTGTTGTTCTTTGCAGTGATGGCCGTGCCGGCCTTTGCGGCCAAGCGGGTCACAGTAGCGCAACTGGAGCAAACGCTCACCGCAATCCATGGCAAGACGGATGCAGAGGTCGCCCGGAAAATCTACGAGTTGGAACTGTCCGAGCGGTTGAGCAGCGCAAAATTGGCGCAGTGGCAGAAGGAGTTTTCAGGTTCTGAAGCCCGGCAGGCCCTGGTCGCACTGGCCGATCAGTCGGCATTCTTCGACCCGCCACCCTCCGAAAACCCCACCACGGCCGCGCCGGATGCAGACGGCCAGCGCCAGTTGCTGCAACAGGCGGAACAGCGCGTGGCGGAAACCCTCTCCAAACTGCCCAACTTCTTCGCGGAGCGGAAGATCAATCTTTTTGAAGACACGCCGGCGCAGGAGACTCCTGCTTCGCTGACACCTTTGTACGTCGGCTACCAGCCGTTGCACTAGGTGGCCAAGTTCAGCGCGACCGTGCTCTACCGGGACCACAAGGAGGTTGTGGATTGGGGTGAGGCCAAGAGCGACGCAACCGATGAGGTGGCCCTGGGCCTGCTCACCACCGGCGAGTTTGGGCCCATCCTCCACATGGTGTTGGCGGATGCCGGCCAGGGCAAACTCACCTGGACCCACTGGGAGCAGGGCGCGGCTGGACCGGAGGCGGTCTATCGCTATTCGGTACCCAAGGGCAAGTCGCATTACCAGATACAGTTCTGCTGCATCCCGGCGGGCAGTACCCAAGTGTACAAGGAATACACCGGCTATCACGGGGAGATCACTCTCGACGCGATCAATGGAACCATTCACCGCTTGACGCTCCAGGCCGACGTGAAACCACCCGATCCCATGACCAAGGCGAACCTCATGGTGGAATACGGCCCGGTGGAGATTGGCGGCAAGACCTATATTTGTCCGGTGCGGAGCGTAGCATTTGCCCTGGCGCAGCAGCAGACCAGATCCCAGTACTCGTCGATGGCAGAGGAGAACGGTTTTGCTGGTCTCCACGAGTCTGTGAACGAAGCCTCCCCCACACCTGAGTCGCGCCTGCAGACCCTGCTGATCGATGTGACCTTCGAGAAGTACCATATGTTCCGCTCGGAATCGCGCATCCTGGTGGACGATGCCCCCGAGCCGAAAGAGAAATAGGCGCTCCCAGCGCAGGAACCCGGTGCGGGGAACAACCAGCGTGACCGCAGCAGCTTGCGTGGGTTAGTCTGTTCCCTCGGTAGGTGTTTCATGACCCTGAAGGCTCTTGGTTCGCTCGCTCTTGTCCCAGCTGTCCTACTGGCTCTGGCGTCGCCGATTGCGCCCGCTATCGCAGTAGCCACACAGGCAGCGCTGGGCTGCACCTTGCGCATTCACGTGGACGGACTGCGCAATTCAACCGGCTGGGTAGGAACAACCATCTTTGCTTCGCCGGATGGCTGGCCGGAAGATTCAAAGAAGGCTCTGCGCCACGGACCCACCCCCATCGGGACCGGTCAGCGGCAGGTGACGGCGGTGTGGGAAGACCTTCCCCCGGGCGACTATGCGGTAGCCGCCATCCACGACGAGAACATGAATCACAAGCTGGACAAGAACTTTGTGGGCTGGCCCAAAGAAGGTTTCGGTTTTGCCAACAATCCCCATGTGGCGCTGTCGGCGCCGTCCTTTAAAGACGCGCTGGTGCACGTCACCTGTCCGGGAACTGAGATCACCATTCACACCCAATACAAGTAGGCCGGGATCGCACGGAAGAGCGCGAAAGCAAACACTTCCAGTTCAACTCCGCGCCGGAACGCACGCAAAGA
>Ga0224528_1000678_pt1 | contig 25286 bp, 24 predicted proteins | sample CBST25metaG_2_FD_179888 | JGI IMG/M metagenome (GOLD analysis project Ga0224528, IMG submission 179888) | Peat soil microbial communities from Stordalen Mire, Sweden - C.B.S.T25 | ecosystem: Environmental > Terrestrial > Soil > Wetlands > Peat | place: Sweden: Norrbotten County, Stordalen Mire...
CCGGGAAGCTGACGAAGCCTGTGTTCCTCGAGGAAGCTGTGGCGCCGGCATACTTTATCATTCGACCAGACGGGAGACGTCTTTACACGTGCAACTCGTTTCCAGGCAGTTCCGTGAGCGCGTACGCCATTGATCCCACCTCTGCGAAACTGGCGTTTCTAAACCAGCAACCGAGCGGAGGCGGCGACCCGAGCTACGTGAGCCTGGACCCAAGCGGCCGCTATCTAATGGTTGCGAATTTCCTCGGGGGAAGCGTGGCGGTATTCGCGCTGCGCCCCGACGGCAGCATCGGCAGGCGTACGGCGCTTGTTCAGAATATTGGAACCAGTCTGGATCCGAATGATCCAAAACATGCGCATGCGCATTCGATTCGCTTCGATCCTAGTCGTCGCTTTGTGCTTGTGGCCGACCTCGGGCTGGATAAGGTCCTTGTCTATCGCATGAACCCGAAGACGGGCGCTCTGACGCCAAATGATCCGCCATTTGTATCCGTTGCACCCGGTTCGGGCCCGCGTCACACAGCGTTTGATCCGCGAGACCGCTACGTATATGCAATCAACGAGACAGCCAGCAGCATTGTTCGCTTCGGCTGGGATTCAAATCGCGGTGTCCTGACGCAGTTCGAGACTGTACCCACGCTCCCGGAGGGCTTTACAGGTGTGAATACGGGAGCGGAAATACTCATGCATCCAAGCGGGAAGTTTCTCTACGCCACCAACCGTGGGAATGACAGTGTCGCGGTGTTTTCCGTCCAAGCGGATACGGGGCGCCTGACCCCGCTACAGTTCATCTCAACCGAAGGCAAGACGCCACGAAATGCCGAGTTCGATCCCACGGGCAAATGGCTCCTGGTGACCAATCAGGACAGCAACAATGCTGTGGTTTATCGGATTGATCAATCAACGGGCCGACTGACTGAGAACGGGGACCCGGTCTCGGTCCCTGGCCCGTTTTGCGAGCGATTCGTTCCGGTAGGCAAGTGACTTCAAGGGTGAAATGGCTTGAATTTCGAAAAGATTGTGGATGGCTTGCACTGCGAGCACCTCGGTTTCGCCGGGCGGGCACGGCAAAGCCATTCTTCTAAGCCGTCGGCTCCGCCACATCCAGACGTTGATCCGCTGACACTTCTTCAAGGTTTTGCACAATCCCCGAAGGCCAACGAATGTCCACCACGGCGCGCGTCGCCTCGCCCAGGCCGAAGTGAAGAGGGCCTGAGTGGCGACGATTTCGGTCCTTCCTGGAGTCAATAAGAGTATCAATCGCGAAGTCTGCCAGTTGCTTTGGCGCAGCTTGTGCCAGAGTACCTCTGAACTGGAGAATGCTGAGCCTCGTCTCATCCGCGTGTTTTCGGTCGCCGAAGGACTGCAGATAGCTGGATGCCAGTTCTGGAGTGCGATGGCAGAAGGGCAGAAACACTGTTCGCAATTCTGCCTCCACCACAAAGCCGTAGGGATTGCTCTCGGGATCGACTTCAATTGTCTGGAGCCATTGATACAATGGTATTGTAGGATAAGTGGCGTGAATGTGTCATTTCCCAATGTGCCTATGACATAGGATCACGGCTGTCCGGGGAAAAATGAAGAGAGTTACAGTAAGCGACTGAATACATAGACGATAGACTTAGATCGAGTCGGGAACGATTTGAAATCGAAAAGCCAGACGGGAATTTTGCAACAGGGTCCAGGGGCAGCAACAATGCAGAATGAACGCTGGCCGGACTGTATCTTCTCAGTTGATCGAGCATTTATCCCATAAGGAGTTCCAGAAGTGCGTGGCCCGCTATGGCGGAGATCGCTACGCGAAGGACTTTTCCTGCTGGGATCAATATCTCGCCATGGCCTTCGCCCAGCTAACCTACCGTGAGAGCCTACGCGATATCGAGGCATGTCTCAAGGCCGTCGGCGGCAAACTCTACCATTTGGGGTTCCGCGGTAGTGTGGTGCGTTCTACGCTGGCTGATGCAAACGAATCGCGAGACTGGCGCATCTATGCGGATTTCGTGCAGGTCCTGATCGGCATTGCTCGGCCCCTATACACGAACGATCCGCTTGGCGTGGACCTCGATCAGAGCCTGTATGCGCTGGATTCGACGACCATCGATCTTTGCCTTTCGGTGTTCCCATGGGCCCGGTCCCGCAAGCACAAAGGCACCGTCAAGATGCACACACTACTGGATTTGCATGGCAACATCCCCACGTTCATCCGGATTACGAACGGCAAGGTGCATGACGTGAACATCCTCGATCAGCTCTTGCTTGAAGCTGGCGCCTTTTACGTGATGGACCGTGGCTACGTCGATTTTGAACGTCTGTATGCGTTCACGCTCGCGTCCGCATTCTTCGTCGTGCGCACCAAAAGGAACGTGTTGCTTCAGCGCCGTTACTCGCAACCAGTCGATAAAAGCACAGGCGTGCGCTCGGATCAGACAGTGATTCTGGCTACACCCGGATCGGCCGCGGTATACCCGGACACCCTTCGCCGTGTCAGCTACTTCGATGCCATTACCTACAAGCGGTTGGTGTTTCTGACCAACAACTTTACCCTGCCCGCTCTGACCATCGCGCAAATCTACAAGAAGCGTTGGGCCGTGGAATTATTTTTTCGTTAGATCAAGCAGCACTTACGGGTCAAGGCATTCTACGGAACCAGCGAGAACGCAGTGAAGACCCAGATCTGGATCGCGGTGAGCATTTACGTCTTGGTCGCCATCGTCCGCAAAAGGCTCGGTCTGGAGGCCAGCCTCTACCAGATTCTACAGATTCTCAGCCTAACTCAATTCGAGAAAACGCCCATTTCACAGGCACTTCAGATGTCTGACTATGACTCTGACTTACCCGATTCTGCCAACCAGTTGATTCTGTTCGACTTTTAGCCGGACAGCCGTGATGTCAAACGCACAGTGACACAACCGGACCGATTTTGAGTCAAACGCACAATGACACATCGGGACCGATGATTGGTCAACGGCATAGCAACCCTGGCAGGACACACCTCCGCGTCGAAGGAGAACATGAAAGCTCAAGTTGAACTCGAACAGTCCCGCCTCATGCAGCCCCTTGCGCGAATCCACTATTATTTTGCCACAAGTACTGGAAAAATCAACAGCTGCAGCGGTTCTCCCGTGGCACTGATCACATCCTCTGAAATCGCTAAAATCGCGCGAATTGGCATCCCGGCGGTACAAAAGCAGTACATTTTGAGGGTATCGATCCATGCTGGCTGAGGTTGTTTGCCCTCGCACTGCCGAATGAAGGCGGCACCGGCCTTGTTTGGGGATTCGAGGGCCTTTTGGCCCCCTTCATGGGGTGACCTTCTTCCGAATCCCGACGATGCCGGCTCTGTCTGAAGATTTTTCAACGCTCGGCTGCTGGGAACAGCACTGATGGCCAGCGTGCTGCAAGTGGCGGTTTACGTCTTCATGCGTCTGTTCAGGCCCAAGAAACTGGCACGAGCTCCCTATGCCGCTATCTGATGCCGGGAGTGTCTCTGAGTTGCCGCTGCAAAGATCATGGCTCTGGCCCGGAACAAAAATATAGGCGCCAAAACGACAATAGACCACGTCACACCGCTTCCGCGGGTAACGTGGTCTATTCTGTTTCGACCCTTATGAGCGGGCTGCCGCCACTTATTGAATGGCGGTCTTCCAGAATGGCATCAATCAGGATGACAGTGCAATATCGCGGCCTCTCCATCAGGAAGCCAGCATGGGCTGTTGACCTCCAGGATATGCCCACGGACAAGGCGATCGCGGTCAGATCTCAGGGGCATCTGCGCGCACGGCAGCGCGAGCAGCGCCTTTGTGACCCGATCCGGAGCATGGCGGAGAAGATCGCCCTCCGCGACAAAGTCCCCGGTGATGCAACGTATGCCCATGGCTTCGATGCGCTCGATGTCGGCCTTGGTGGGCTCGGTGCCTTCGGCGGTGTAGCGCTCGCGAAGGGCTGCGGATATGGGACCGGTGTTCACCACGGCGTAGTCGAAGATGGGCCTGCCGGTGTGCTTGTAGATGCGCTCGATATGCTCGGCGACGCTGAGGCCGAGACTCTCGTTCGCCTCCGTCATGAGGTTGGCAATGTAGACGCGGGTGGCGCGTGTGGTGTCGAGAGCCTCAGCGATGCCGTTGACGAGCAGGTTGGTGATGAGGCTGGTGTACAGCGACCCTGGGCCAAGAGTGATGAGGTCGGCGCCCGCGATGGCTTGAAGCGTTTCAGGCAATGCAGGCGCGACTGCTGGTTCGAGCGTGACCTCGGCAATGCGCTGAGGCTGGTGCTGATTCTGGTCTCGCCGCAGACAAAAGAACCGTCCTCCATGCGGGCAACCAGGATGGCATTCGCGGAGGTGGCGGGGAGGATGCGGCCCCGAATCGCCAGGACTTCGCTGGCAAGTTTGATGGCCTGGGCAAAGTCGCCGGTCATCTCGGCCAGAGCGGCGATAAAGAGGTTGCCGAAGCTGTGGCCGCCGAGTTCTCCTTCAGAGCGAAAACGATGGCGGCATGACCAGCCCACAACTTTGCACACTCTCGGAGGGCATTTAGCCAGACAGACCGGAAATGCCCTTCCGTGCAATCGCTAAGTCACCGGAGGCTCATCGGTAGCGGGCCAGCCTCCGAAATATCGTGCCGTAACTCCGGTACGGCACCGGGATCAGTTTTCGAATTGGCATAGAGTGAGGCCACAACTGCCGGGGAAATTATTCTCAAGAAAAATCCATCCGGCACACGGTTGGAGACTCTACGGCGATTCGGAAAATGCCATAGAGCCAGACACTGGCATGTAGTCAACTTTTAGGCTCAAGATTCATCCCTGTCTCATGCAGCATTTCCGCAATGCAAAAGCCGGTTCATCGTCAAGCCGGGCCAAGAGGTTTGCCGGCGGGAGTGTATCACCGATCCGTACAGGAATAACAAGGATCGAGGGCGCCCTGGATGAGTGGAACGTCGGCCAGATCGCTGCCCCGCACCATGGCCGTGACGGTGGGAATGTTGGCGAAGCTGGGAGTCCGCACCTTGACTCTGGTGGGAGTGTCGCTGCCGTCCGACCGGACGTAATAGAAAACCTCGCCTCGGGGGCCTTCGATTCTCGCCACCGCCTCGCCGGGCGGCACGGTGTAGATGTCGCCGGCGTGAAGCGGGCCGGTCGGCATCCGTTCCAGAGCCTGATCGATCATCCGGCAGCTTTCGAGAATCTCCAATGCGCGCACGGTAATACGCGCCAGCACATCGCCTTCGGGCCGGGTGGGCACGGAAAATTCCAGAGCATTGTAGGCAAGGTAGGAATGATCGCGGCGCATATCCGTGTCCAGCCCCGAAGCGCGCGCCACCGGGCCCACGGCGCCGTAAGCGATGGCCTCCGCCAGCGAAAATTTCCCCACGCCACGGCAACGGGCGGCCACCGTCTGGTCGGTCGTAAACAATGGAATCAGTGTCCGCGATACGGCGTCCTGGACCTGGCTGATCGCCTTGCGCACTGCCTCCGGGTGTTCGATGTCGCGATTCACGCCGCCAATGCGGTTCATGGAGTAATTCACGCGGTTGCCTGAGATCGATTCCAAGGCGTCCATGATGCACTCCCGGAGACGGAAGAGCTGCATGAACAGCGTTTGGAAGCCGATCAACTCCGCCGCAATGCCCGCCCAGAGCAGATGCGAGTGCAGGCGTTCGAGTTCCGCCACTACGACCCTTACATATTGAGCGCGGGGCGGAACCTCCACTCCTCCGATCTGCTCCAGGGCCATGCAGAAGGTCATGGAATGCACATTGGAACAGATACCACACACGCGCTCCATCAGAGCGATGGCCTTGGTGATGTTCTTGCGCTCGGCCAGCCACTCGATGCCGCGGAAGTTGAAGCCGACTTTCAGGGTAGCGCCGGTGACGCGTTCGCCCTGGCAGTCCAGCTCGATCTTGTAGGGCTCCTCCAGCGCGAGGTGATAGGGACCGATGGGAATGCGATAGCTCATGGACGGCCCGCCTCCGGAGACAGCATCATTCCGGGCGCATCTTCTTCGCGCAGCATCAGCGATGGCGTGGAAAGGCGGCCCTCGAACGTAATGGCGTAGTAGTCGCGCGTCTCGCGCTCGGCCCAATCGGCTCCTGCATAAATGTCGACGATACTGGGCGCGGGCCTTCCGGCTACCAGCGTCGTCGTGACCGACAGCAGTGTGCCCTTTAGATCCCAGTGCCACGACAGGCCAAACTCCCCCTGGCTGCCGGGGCTGGCTACCAGCGCCACGAAACGAGCGCCTCCGGCGAGCATGGTCCCGGCGGCGGCGCGGATCTGCTCCGGCGGCAACGACAGCCACCAGCCGTCGCTGCACTCCTCCCAGCTTCCGCCGATCTGTTCACGAATCTCCGCGGCGCTCATTCCGCTTCTCCTTTTCGGCCCTGATCCGTTGGTTCCTGATTCATTCGTTCCTGATCCGTTCGTTTCTGGGTTCGTTCCAGGGATTCGCCCTCTGGGTTTGCGGCCAGGAACTGCTTGCCCTGCAGCCGCTGCCGGCAACGCTCGCACAATCGCGCCAGCAGACGGATCTCCGGGTTCACCTCATCGTACGCACGGCCGAGCAGCTCCTCATTGACCGGCCGCGACGGCTCTCCGCAATGCGGGCAGGTGGGGAACGGCACCAACTGCTGTACGCCCCGTTCGCCCGGCTTGAAGCACGCTGCAACCGGCCCGGCAGCCATCGTCAAGGCGCGTCCCGGACAGCGCTCCACGCAGCGCGCGCAGAAGGTGCAACGGCCCGGTTCATACGTCCAAAGGTAATTCTTGTCCTGTTCCGCCCCGGTAATCGCGTCGCTCACGCAGACATAAGAGCAGATGCCGCAGGCAAGGCAGAGCGTAGCGTCAAGCGTTACGGCTCCGCGAAATTCCGGGGGACAGGGCACACTACCTGGCAGCCGAATCGTCCCTGGGCCATGGAGCACGTTGCCGGCGATCACCGCAAGAATACGGAACATCTCAGTAGCCTCCGTGCCGCAGATAAAAAGCCACGGCCAGGGCCACTGCCGCCAACAGGGACGCCCACCGCCAAAGCAAGCGCGTGGCTTGCCAGAGCTTGAAGCGCGCCGTGGCGGCGGCCAGCAGGTTCAGCAGCAGCACGAGTACGAGGGAAATCAGCACAAAGCCGAGAAAATCGAAGAAAAGGTGCGAACTGCGCAGCGGAACCGCCAGAGTGGCCACGAATCCCGTCAGTGCGACCCACTCCAGGCCGTGCGCCAGCTCCCAGAGCGCGAGTTGACGGCCGTCGAACTCGGTCAGTGGGCCAGCGAGAATCTCCTGCTCGGCATTGGACAGCGAAAAGGGGTTGGTCCGCAGCTTCACGGGCAGGCACAACAGGATGGTCAGCAGCGCGGGCAGGCGCACCATCCACGGCGTTGCCACGGCAATTTGCGAGAGATGGAGGCTTCCCGCGGCGGCCGCCATGGCCACCAGCGCGGCCAGGTAAGGAACATTTGAAGCAATGCTGAGAGCCGCCTCGCGCGTCGCGCCCACCTCGCCGTAGATCGAGCGCGAAGCGTAGCCGGCCAGAATCATGCAGAGCGGCGGCAATTCGAGCAGCCCCACCAGGAGCACCAGATCGCCGACAAAACCCGTTTCGCTGGAAAACACCGGCAGCAAGGCCAGCGCCCCGAGCACGGCGCCGACGGCCAGCAGCGGCAGGCTGGTCAGCAACCACTTCTCCGCCGGCACGCGCGCCACCGGCTGCTTGGCCAGCAATTTGACAACATCGTAGAAGGGTTGTGAAAGCGGCGGGCCAATCCGCCCCTGAAAGCGAGCCGTCAGCTTGCGCCCCGCGCCCAGCATGAACCAGCCCATGGGCAAAGCATAGAGCAGACCGGGAAATACCAGCAGGGCGAAGAGCGCACGCCAGGCATTCATCGCTCACCTCCAGCCGGCGTGGCGCGATATTCCGCCAGCCGCTCAATCGCCTGAGCAATGCCCTGGATGATCTGGTGCGGCCGTGGCGGACACCCAGGAATGTAGACGTCGACAGGAATGATCCGGTCGAGCGGGCCCTCGATCATCGGACTGCCCGCAAAGACATTGCAGGTCGCGGGGCAGGAACCGATCGCCACCACCACCTTGGGGTAAGGAATTTGGCCATAAATGGTCTCAAGCGCCTCCCGTGTGGCGCGTGTTACCGGCCCTGAAACGCAGAGCACATCGGCTTGCCGGGGACTGCCTTCGAGCTTGATGCCCAGTTGCTCGACGTCGTACCGGGGCGTCAGGCAGGTGATCAACTCGATGTCGCAGCCATTGCAGGCGCCCGCGTTGAAGTGAAACAGCCAGGCCGAACGCCGGCGAGCCCGTTCGACCAGGCGGAATAGGATTCCTTTACCCGGCGCGCTCATGCCACCCCTCCCAGCAGACGGGGCCAGAATCCGGTCACCAGCAGGGCAAGTGCCAGCAGCACGACGGCGGCTCCGAGCATGAACCGGCTGTAGGAGGGCGTCGCCGGATGCGGCGAGATTTCCGGGCCCCACCAGAACAGCGTGATGGCGCGCGCGTAGATGGTAACCATCAGCATGGCTCCCAAGGCCATGGCCGCCAGCATCGGGAGACTGTCAGCGGCCGCCGCCGAGAAGATCCGCCAGTGCGCCGCATAGCCGAGGGTCGGTGGAACCCCGATCACGGCCAGCGCTCCCACCACAAAACCGGTCGCAGCCAGTGGATGGCGGGATGCGAGTCCGCGCGCATCCGTCAACGACTCGCCGCCTGCCTCCGGTGCGGCCACACTGGCAAAGAGCAAGGCCTTGGCCAGGGCATGAACCGTTGCTCCCAGCACCGCGCCGGGCAATCCGTAGGCGCCGCCCAGGGTGAGGGCTACCACCATCAGGCCCATGTCGGCGATAGTCGAGAAGGCCAGCAGACGTTTCAGGTTGCGTTCCGCCAGGGCCAGCAGCGCACCCACGATCACCGATCCCACCCCCAGCGCCAGCCAGGGCAATCCCGGATGGAATACCCACGGCTCGGCCCCGCGAATTGTAACCAGTTCCGCAAAGGCCGCCACGTCCACAACGCCCACGATGAGCCCGGCCACGACGGCGGGCGCAGACTCGGTCACCAGGGGCAGCCAGAACCAGAGCGGAACCAGTCCGAACTTGATGGCTGCGCCCGGCACCAGCAGGGCGCGAGCCAGTTGCTCGTGGCCGTGCGCGGCAGCCAGTGTGCCGCCTGCCATCCCCATGGCGGAAAGCGCAACCGCGGCAAAATAACCGCGACGTGCAGCCGGTCGGCCGCTGGCCCACCACAGTACGACAAAAGCGACGGCGGCCGCGCCTTCCAGCAGCAGCGTGCGCCACAGATCCGTTTGCGCCAGGACGCCGCCGCAGGCCAGTGCGCCCGCCAATGCCAGCGGAACCATGAACCGCCGCTGTGCCCGGCAGGCGCCACACGCCAGCAGAAGCCCCACCACCGAGACTGCGAGTGCCACCACCAGCGGCAGCAGCGTTGGCAGCGGGTTGCTGATGCCGGGGGCCTGCCCGGCGGTCATGGTTCTGGAAGCGAGCCCCGCGAAAATCGCGACCAGCACGGTCCCGATGGTGAGCAAGCTCGCGGGAAATTCCTCGGCGTCGTGCAGCAGGCGAGCCAGGCGCCGGGCCACGCCGCTCATGCCGTGCCAAAGTGCCAGCCACGCCCGATCGACGTCGCAGACGCGGTAAAACGGGGCGAGATTCTCTTTAATTGTGTAGGCAAAATCGCTGGCGTCCAGATGACCTTGCGGGCTGAGCCGCTCGCCGCCGGTAAAAACACTGGGAGCGCCGCCCGCCGCGACGGCCGTGACGCTAGCGCCCAAAGGAAACCAATAGACGAGCGCGCCGAAGCCCAGCGCGATTACGCTCAGCGCCAGCCCTCCCGTGGCAAACCACAGGCCTTCTCCGGCGGTAAAGCCGAACCAGCTCACTCCCACCAGCGGCCTGAATCCCATCGCGGGCAGAATCGGATTGATGAGGTAGGTCATGGCCAATTGCGGCGCGAGGCCGAACAGCAGGCAGCCGGCGGCCAGTACGCCGCCTCCTGCCAGCATGGTCCACGAAGCCTCGTGCGCCTTTTTGGTTGTGGCTCCGTCGCTGCCCAGGAAGACGCCGCTGGTGGCCTTGAGAAATGAAAATACGGTAAGAATGCTGCCGATCCAGGGAATCAGCGCCAGCAGCGGCTGATGGGCCTCCAGCGCGGCATTGTAAAGAAGCCATTTGCTGACAAAGCCATTCAGCAGCGGAATGCCGGCGATACCCCCGGCCGCGACCAGCCAGATCATCATGGTGCGCGGCATCTTGCGGCCCAATCCGCCCATCAGGTCCATGTCCCGCGTGCCAGTACTGCGCTGCACGGAACCGGCACAGAGGAAAAGGCAGCCCTTGAACAGCCCATGGTTGAGGCAGTGGAAGAGCCCGGCCGCAATGCCCAGCGGAGTGCCAAGTCCCAGCCCCAGCATCATGTAACCGATCTGGCTGACGGTATGAAAGGCCAGCAGCCGCTTCAGATCGTGCTGCGCCAGCGCGAACAATACGCCCACCAGCAGCGTGCCCGCTCCCAGCCAGGAGACCATCAGGCCCCATGAGACCGGCCACGGCGTGATGGTGTGCAACCGGGCAATCAGGTAAACGCCGGCTTTTACATAACAGGCCGCGTGCAGCAAGGCGCTCACCGGCGTCGGCGCGGCCATGGCGTCGGGAATCCAGGTATAGAGCGGAAACTGCACCGACTTCGCCAGTACTGCGGTGAGCACCAGCACGAAGATGCCGGTGGAGAATGCCGGGCCGACGCGCGGGTCCGTCCACAGCGTCGTGCCCGTCCGCAGGTGCAGCAGCACCACTGCGACGAACAGGCCATAGCCGGCAAGGTGGGTCATCGTCAGCACCTTGCGGGCTCCATACGCCGCTTCCGTCTGGCGGTACCAGAAGCCGACCAGGAAAAATGAGCAAAGTCCGACGAATTCCCAGCTGAAATACAAAAGGAATAGATCCGCGGTATAAACCAGGTGGATCATTCCCGCAATAAACAGGAGCATCAGCGAGTAGAAGCGCGTCGTGCCCTTCTCCTGCTCCATATAACCGATCGAGTAGAGCAGGACGGCCGCGCCGATCCCGGCAGACATCAGGGCGAAGAGCAGGCTGAGGCCATCCACGTGATAAGCCAGTTGGATCGGTCCATCCCAGCGCCCAAAAGTCACATCCAACGCGCGTCCGGAGAACACCTGCCACCAGGCGGCGATAACTCCACTCAGTGCAGCCAGCCCGGTGCCAAACGCCAGCCAGCCCTTGGCGCGGGCGGAAAGCACGGCTGCGAAGAGCAACTGGAGGGCGACGCCCGTGACCAGCGCAGCCAGCGGAGTGAGTACCAGCAATCCGACTTCCACCGCTCTTGCCCCCTGCATCTAAAATTGCCGCACCCGAGAATGAGATTCGGGATGAATCTTCAAACGCGATATTCTGAACGCCTCAGGAGCGTTTCCAACGCCGGTGCTGTTGCAGTCGATTGTCTGCAAAGTTGTGGGCTGCTCCTTCCCCGACGTTCCCGCTCATGATCTGAATGCCACCCGGAGAAACTGGAGCAGAGGACGGGCCGCTAGTTCACGTGCATCGGCGCCCCACCTGCATCGGCATGACCTTCCGTGGTCGTGCCACCCTTGAGCGCAATGGCAATCTCCGCGATCTCCTGCGCCAATTGTGGAACTGTGTCATAGACGGCCGCACCGTCCTGATCCGCCTGGATCACTTGGGACAGGTAAGGAAGTACACCCAGCAGCGACAAGGCGCCGCGATTCTGCTCAATAAACTGGCGATCGTCTGCGCTGCGCACTTTATTGGCAATCATCGACATTTGGCGAATACCGATGTCCTTGGCCAGACGTGCAATCTGTTGCGCCGTGTCGAGGCTGCGGCGTCCCGGCTCGACAATAATCAGCAGGTGGTCTACCGCTCCGGCCGTAGCCCTGCCCAGATGTTCAAGTCCGGCATCCATGTCCATGATGAGCAGGTCGCTGCTGCGCAACAATAAATGCGTGACCAGCGCTTTCACGAGGGCGCTCTCGGGACAAATGCACCCGCTTCCGCCCTGGTCGATCGAGCCCAGGCGAAGCAGGCGTATCCCGTTGTGCTCCACGCTATAACGCTCGGGAATATCATCAACCTTCGGGTTCAGCCGGAAGTAAGTGCCGTAGGCTCCCTTCTCCGCCCCGGTGCGCTCCTTGATCAGCTCGGCCATCTCGCTGATGGGCACAAGTTTGTCCAGCAGTTCAAAAGGCAGGCCAAGAGCGGCGCCGAGGCACGCGGACGGATCGGCGTCTACCGCAATCACTCCCAGCCCTTTGGCAGCGAAGTAACGCGCCAGAAGCGCCGCCACTGTCGTCTTTCCGACTCCGCCCTTCCCTGCAACGGCAATCTTCATTCATTGCTCCCATCGTGAATGGTTTCTCTCATTCACACCGCCAAACCGAGGTTCCTGCGCTTGGCGTTGATGTGCGCCTCAATGAGGTCGGCCGCTTTGAAGGGGTCCGGTTCGACCGCGAACTTGGCGCCCACCACACCCTCGGCGCCGTTTGTCAGCAAGTCGGTGACGGCGGGTCCACCCAGGATGGGTGGCATCAAGCCCAGCACCGTGAAGACGCCACTGGCAACCGCATACGTGCCGATCGCCACGGCCTTTTCACTCATCCATTCCGGCGCCGCGGCGGCGATGGGCAATTCGCTGATGTCCACCCCCATCGCGTTGGCGACCGCCGCGCAGGCCGTCAGCACCCGGCTATTGTCCACACACGATCCCATGTGCAGGACCGGCGGAATCCCCAGCGCCTGGCAGACGGCTCGCAACCCTGGACCGGCCAGCTCCGCCCCCTCGGGCAGCATCAGGCCCACCTTGGCGCAGGCAATGGCGTTGCAGCCGGTGCTGAGCACCAGAATGTCGCGCTTCACCAGTTCCTTGACCAGATTGGTGTGCGCGTAATCGTGCTGGATCCTCGGATTGTTGCATCCCACCACGGCTGCAATGCCGCGGATCTGCTTTTTCGCGATGACGTCGATGAGCGGCGTCAAGCTGCCGCCGAGCGCCTGAACAATGGCCTCGACGCTGAAGCCGACCATGCAATCGGTTTTGACGTTGGGAATATGGACTTGTCCAGGCTTGCGGAAGCGGTAGTTCTCCACCGCCACGCGCACAATCTGTTTGGCGATCTCGTAAGCATTCTTCTCGTCAAACTCGATATGCGTGGCCCCGGTGAACTTGGCCTTGGGTGAAGTCGTGATGAACTTGGTGTGGAAACAGCCGGCTACAGTGACCAACGAGGGAAGGATGCACTGCACGTCCACGATGATGGCTTCCACCGCGCCGGTGGCAATGGCCAATTCCTGCTGGATAAAGTTGCCGGCCGACGGAATCCCCTGCCGCATCAGAACTTCATTGCCCGTGCAACAGAGGCCCGCAACATTAATATCCTTGGCGCCGAATTTCTGCGCCAGGCTGACCATCTCGGGATCGCGGCTCGCGGCCACAATCAACTCCGACAGGGTCGGTTCATGGCCATGCACAATAATGTTGACCTCGTCCGCCTTCAGCACGCCCAGGTTCACGGCCGAGCGCTTGGGCATGGGAGTCCCGAACATCACGTCGGAGAGTTCCGTGGCAATCATCGATCCGCCCCAGACATCGGCGAGCGAGGTGCGCAGCCCTTGCAGCACCAGATTCACCGCATCGTTGTCCACTCCGATGTGAGTGCGATGCATGGTCTCGACAACTTCCCGGTCGATTCCACGGGGCATGATTTTCAAGGTGGTCCAAAGCTGCTGGCGCTTCAGCGGAGCGCGCTTGGTGAAAGCGAGCGCCCCTTCCTGCTGGCCGAACTGTCCCAGAAGCATCTTGCCGAGTTCTTCCGCAATTTCGGACTTGCTGCGCCCCTCGGTGGCAATGCCAAATTCGGTGGCCAGCGCCGCGAGTTTGGTCTCATCCTTGATTTTGTAGTCGGTGGCCTCGCCCTGCGCCGCCATCAGAAATGTATGCGCAATGTCGCGGCCGTGATCGGAGTGAGCGGCCGTGCCGGCGGCGATCATCCGATCGAGAAAGCGGGCCACGATCACGTCCCGGCTGGCGCCGCAGACACCCAGCTTGGGACCGGCATCATCGAACGGGCTGATGCGGCACGGTCCCATATTACAGTTACGACAGCACAGGCCGGTTTCGCCGAAGCCGCACTGCGGTTGCATTGCATCGAATCGATCCCAGATCGTCTCAATACCGGCCCTTTGCGTCAGGTCGAGCATTTCTTGAGTGGCTGGGTCAATGCTTCTGGCAAGAATTTTCGACGAATAGCTCATAGCGAACTTCCTTCCGCGGTGGGATTGACTGCATTGGCGGCGCGGTCCTGTGCCTGGATCGCGGCAAGGTAGCGCTGGGCGGACTCCTGAATCGCCTCATTCATCACCTCCCGCGGCTGAGCCAGTGAGATGGCGCGCGTGGGGCAGGCGGCGATGCAGGCGGGACTATCCGCGCGATCGACACATAGGTCGCACTTCACGGCGGCCGGCTTGCTGCGGCTGTTTACCTGAACCGAGCTGATATGAATGGCCCCAAAAGGACACACCATCATGCAGAGCTTGCAGGCGATGCAGAGTTTTGCATTGACGGCGGTATAAGTTGCCGTCTGATAGGTCGCTCCGGTCGGACATACCCTCACGCAGGGCGCATCCTCGCATTGCCGGCATTGCGTTGGGAATCGGGTGGCGGCAACCTGCACAACCCGATTCCGGGGTGAAAGAGTTTCGCCAGAAACCATGGCAGCCGATAAGTCGCCCGAACGGGAATGGGCCACCGCGCAGACGACTTCACAGGTATGACACCCCATGCACCGGACGGGGTTGACCAGCAGAAACGGTCCTGAATGATCGCTCATTTCCAACCTCTTTTTCGCACGCGGGAGGGAATTTAGCCACACAGGCCGGAAATGACCTGCCCACAACTTTGCACACTCCCCCAGCCGTCAGCTTCACTCATTTGTCTCGGCGACATTGTATAGGATCGCTCACTAGTTGAACTGTGCGTTCTTTCGGTTCCTTGGGCAATCCAGAATGCCTCGGCCGTCTTGCTCTGAACGCTTCTACCCTCGAGCTCGATGCGACGGATTGCAAGTTGTCGCACCGGCCCAGCGAAGCATGGCCGGATTCCCCGTCGACGATCTGGCACGCACCATGCTCTTGAGTTTTTAAGGCCGAGCCACAGAATGCATTTGATGGCATTTAGGATGATATCGCGATTTACACGTTATCTATATTATTGATTCTAAATATAGTTTTGCTCCTCCGGCAGGACTCGTTCAACTCTCCCAGCCCGATCTTGATTGCAGTTTGGTGGCGTCTTCCATTGCAGGAGACTGAGATGAGTTAAGTGAGGTACACTGCCTGCTCGCAGCCAGGTGCTCTTTGCTCGCCAGTGAGAGGAGTAACCTATTGAAAATACGCAATATAACCATACAAATCTGCTGCGTGGTCTCATTTATATCTACTCTCATGTCGATATATCCGCATAATAGTAGGAAATAGTGAGTCAACAATATCAAGTTATATATTGACAATTCCGCTCATGTTGCGGAAATATATACATGAGACATTATGGGCGCCGAACTCTCCTCTCACCTTTCGGAACTGCTTGCACGCGGCGAGATCATCTTCTCCAGCCAAGAGGCGGAGCAGAGCCTAGGGATTGGCCACGGCGCATTCCTCGACGCTGCGGAGCGTCTCCAAAAGCAGAAAAAGCTCGTCCGGCTTCGCCGCGGCAACTACGTGGTCGTTCCGCCGCAATTCGGTCCGTGGGGCGCGCCTCCGCCATCCTGGTACATTGATGCCCTGATGCGGCATGAGTCGTCGCCCTATTATGTTGGATTGCTGAAGGCCGCTGAAATTCATGGAGCGACCCATCAGGCCGTGCTGGAGTTCCAGGCCATTACCGAGAAGCGAATGCCCAACATACAGGTCGGGCGGTCGCTGCTCTCCTTCTACTACCGGAATCAGATTGCTCCCGTTTCGCAAGCAATAGCGGACCACAAGACGGAGACGGGATCGATGAAAGTCTCCTCTGTCGAACTAACCGCCTTGGACCTGTTGCGATACCCGCAGGCATCCGCAGGCCTCGACAACATCGTCACGATCCTTGCCGACCTTGGAGAGAAGATCGATTCTGAAAAATTGGCATCTGTGTCGGTGCCGTTTCCAAAGTCTATTGTTCAGCGCCTTGGGCATTTGCTGGACCGTCTTGGCTATGCAGACGCTACGCAACCGATGCTGCGCGAACTCCTCAGCGAGCAACTGCCTCCCTGGGTTGAACTCGATCCAGAAGAAGTTGCCGAGCCTCAACTTGCGCCAAAATGCATTGAGAGAGATAAACGATGGAACATAGTCGTTCGCCGCAAGCCGGAGGTTGATGAATGATTCCGATGATGAACATCATTGCCTGGAGCCATCGAGCGCCTTGGCCAGAGATGCGTCAGGTCGAGCAGGATCTAATCATCAGCCGGGCCATCGTCGCGATCTTCTCTGATGAGCATCTTCGGAAACAACTTCGTTTTCGTGGTGGCACGGCTCTCAACAAATTGCACTTTCCGCAGCCCTTTCGTTATTCCGAAGATATTGATCTCGTTCGCACCGAATCCGGCCCCATCGGCCCGGTGCTTGATCGTCTACGCGATGTTCTGGAGCCCTGGCTTGGCAGAGCGAACTTCGATCAGAGCCCCGTCGCGCCGAAACTGCGGTTCAAGGTTGCTGCAGAAGATGCAGCCTCGACTGCGCAGATACGCCTCAAACTTGAAATCAACACCTCGGAAACGCAGGCCTACGATCCGCCTCACAGCGTGCCCTTTCGCATCGAGAATCCCTGGTTCACTGGTTCGGCAGATGTCATGACTTTTACAACGGAAGAAATGCTGGCGACAAAACTTCGCGCACTGTTGCAGAGGGAAAAGGGACGCGATCTCTTCGATCTTGCCCATGCGCTGGCGGTTCTCAAAGGCTTGAACCGGGCGCGCCTGATTGAATGCTTCAATCTCTATCTGGAGAAAGCCTACGTGAAGATCCCGCGGGCTGAGGCAGAACAACGAATGTTGGCGAAGATGCGACGGCCACGCTTCCTTGATGACATGAAGCCTCTGTTGCCAGCCGCTGCCCTGCATCACTTCAGAGGTGAATCGACACAACAAGCCTTCTTGACTGTATTCAACCAGCTTGTCGTGATGCTGCCCGGAGAGCCGTGGGCAAAGACAGAGGAACTCCTGAAGGAACATGGAATGCTTTAGAAGTTGCGTCCTCATCCGATCACGTCCACTTCAACAGGTGGCACAATTACTGATTCAGCCCATCCAGACGTATTCGCAAGATTTTATGTCAAACGCACAACGACATATCCGGACCGATTTTGAGTCAAACGCACATTGACATATTGGGAACGGTTTTATGTCAAACGCACAATGACATAACCGGACCGATAATTGGTCAAACGTCCGCCCGAAAGGCCACGCGGCTAGAGCCACGACCGGAATCTGAATTGTGCCTGTCACGGTGGCTCGCGGCGGCTACTGCAAAGGACTGGGCAGGCCCGCGCAGACAGAAAAGTGCCCCGGTTCAGACGCCGGGGCATTGAATGCGGATAGCGTTGGTCTATTGGCCAGCCACTCTGTGCAATCCAGTCTGGCCTTCTTCGTGCTTGGTAAAGACGATGTAGATCTTCGTGTCGGCTGGGACCGAGACGATCACCCGACTGGTCGCGTTCAGACTCATCAGTTCCGAGTCGCCCGTGTTGCCCACGTTCTCCGCCACTCTTTCGCGCAGAAGATCGCCCTCAGAGAACGCGGCGCTGGAGTTGTTGCCGACCAGCATCGCGGCCAGTGACCCCACGCCCGACGCGGCCTTGATCAGGAAGTTCTTCCCGGTGTTCTTCCCATACACGGTTCCTTTGATCGGCCCGAGATCAAGCCCCGCGCCGATGGCCTCGATCTTCTCTCGTTGCCCATCCAGCAACTCGATCTCATCGAATTTCACGCCGACAAATCCAGACCGGTCTGCCTGCTGCAACTGCCCGTAGACGCGTGCGCCGGCCAGCACAACTACGCGGTCGCCGATCGCATAGGTGTACTCGACCACGGCCACAACCGGAGCCAGCACCGCGCTTGAAATCTGTGTCTCCAACTTCGCCTCAATCCGCGAGCCAGGCGTCATCTCGAGCACCGGCGAGGCATCCATCGTTGCGAGAGTCATCGTGCTTGCGGGTTGCGCCTGCGCAGGCGCGCGCACAAACACCAGCGATGCTTCCTTCAAGGCATTCTGCGATTGCTGCGATTGAACAGGCGATGCGTGGCCGCCTTCGCCATATGGTTGCGGCTCCTCCCACTTCTGCTGCGTGTCGGAGAACGATGGTATAGCGCCCAATGTATTCGCGCCCGCCGCGCTCCCTGCACGTGGCTTTGCAGGCAACGCAGCGCCCGAGTTATCCACTGCGCCTGGAGCCGGTGTACTGGTGCGCTTGATGTCGCCCGGATGCACTTGCCCGGAGGTATTCTCCTGAGCGTTGTTCTGAACGGTCTCTATCAAAGGCGTGACGCTTCCCTTGGATTGGCTTGGCGTTTCCTGCTGCGTGGGATTGCCTGGCTGCTTCCCGGCCGTTTTCTTCGTTGCTAGCGAGTGACGAACCAAGCTCGTCAAGGCAAAGAAAAGCACGGCAGCCAGCAAGCCGCCGCCAAGCATAATCAGCTTGCTCTTCTCGATGCCAGCCTTGCCGTCGCTGTCTTCTCTCGTCGCATGGCCCGTTGGTTGTTGCGCATCCGTGCGGTCTTCAGCAAGTGCAGGCTCCGTTGGAAGCGGAGGCCGCGGACGTGGCGCTTCCGCTGAATCCTCGCTGTTTACCTGGGCAATCCTCGATCCATTGTTCTCGTTGCTGTTCATGGCATCTCCTTTTCCTGGGTCGGGTCCTACCGTGCTCCGCCGGCAATCGGCGGCGTAAAGGGCAGACGAATCAGTATCGGCCGGTCCACCTGATCGGCCTGCGCAATCTGGAGGAAAAGTTTCTCCGTCGATTGCTTGAAGTTTGGGCGATCGAAGACAACGACTCCATCCGCGCGCGCGCCGGCCTCGATCCTTGTTGTGCTCAGCCGGTACTCGCGAATCAATAGCTGATCGGCAGTGAGACTCTTGCCTTCCTTCTTCTTCACCGCGCGTCCGCTGATCTGAATTTGCGGCGGCACAACCTCCACTGGTTGATCAGAGGCGTTGAGGATCGAGAACGAAATGACCGTCTCATTGCTCCATTGGCGTATGTCGCCGAGCGAAGTTTCAATCTGCTTGCCCTCCCATTTCGTCCACGCCGGCGCATTGACGCGCATCTGCAACTCATACTCTTCGTCAATAGCAGAAAGCGGTTTCGCTGCCGGGGGAATTCGTGGCTGAGTAGAGTACGACGCGGTTCCTGTGGGTTCGACTCGCGCACGCTCAGCGCCTGCACCGCCAGCGATCAGGAAACTCCTGAATGTGCGGTACTCAATCAAGAAGTCGACTGGCAGCGCAGATGCACTCGCGCCAACCCCATCGCTGATCAACTCCAGCGTCACATGCAGACCGGATTTCGTCGCAATCAATAGGTTAGATTCAGTGACCTCTTTCGTGATGGGCTTCACGTACACATACTCCGGCTCGCCCTCGTTGTGTTCCGCCTTGAAGTTTCCGGGACTGCCGAGAATCACGGACGTGATCTCCTCCGGCATATGGATCGTCGACTCGAACTCCGGCCGCAGGTGCAACGTCGTCACCTCCGAAGGGTTGATCGTGATCGTCGCAACGCGCGGCTTGACGGCATTGTCAGCGGCGAACAGACGCAGTGGAAGCAGCACTGCGATAGGGAAAAACCAGCGAAGTCTCATTTCGAGTTACCTCCTGTGCAATGAATTAGCGGCGAGCTTGCGCGCCACGTAATGACGCCGAACCGTCTCGACGTAAGCGATGACATCCGGGTTGTTGTAGTTGATTTGCCGCTTGCCGACCCATCGGTCCCCGGCGTAATAGGCCGCAGCAACAAGCCTCAGATCACCGTGGAACTCCCACATCAGCGTGGTCACATAGCGCGTTCCCGCCGCAATGTTCTGCTCTGGATCGAATGGTTGATATGCGCCAAAGCGCCGCGCAGTCCCAGGCATCAGTTGCATCAGACCGAGAGCGCCCTTGCTGGAAACGGCGCGTGGATTCCACCGCGACTCGACATCGATCAATGCCGCAACCAGTTCCACAGGCACGCCGTAGTGGCTTGCATAGTGCTCCACGCAACTCTCGGCTAGAGCAGGGTTCATCTGTCCCACGCCAGCCTGTGGTGCAAGCATAAGAATCGCAAACAGCCATTTCATAGCGCGGAGCCTCCTGGATGATCGAGATCCTGCGCATACCGCGCCCCGTCTACAAGTAGACTTTGGAATCCCTCGCGCAGCAGAAGATGACGGCGATCCTTTTCCGTCTTGGCCAGGAAGGGAAGCAGTACATCTCGCTGCTCTTCCGTCACATGATCGCTGCCCATCAACCGCAGCGCATTGGCGAAGTCGATCATCTCTGAGACCGATGGCGGCTTTTCCAGCGAGTAATTTCTGAACGATCGCGCAATCCCTGCGATCTCGCGATGAAACTCCACGCCGGCCCCCGGTGTGCGGCTGGCAATGATCTCCGCCTCACGCTCCGGCGTAGGATGCTCGACTCGCACATACAAACTGCGCCGCCGGATCGGATCGCCCAGCCGCCGCTCCTCATTGCTGGTGAGCACCACAAACGGAATGCTCTTGGCCTCTACCGTCCCAAACTCAGGGATCGAGAGCTGCCACGCGGAAAGAATCTCCAGCAACAGCGCCTCGAACCCCTCATCCACCTTGTCGAGCTCGTCGATCAGCAGTACGCAAGGCTTCTCACATTCGAGCGCACGCATCAGTGGACCCGGCCGAAAGAAATCCCGCCCCTTGAGGTTGGCCTGTAACTCGCGCCAACTCCCCGCCTTTCCATTTGTGTCCTGGCCCTTCGAGAACTCCAAGTAGAGCCGCTGAAGGCTCTCGTCGAAGCGCCCGATGGCCTTGTCCTCAGTGACGCCGCGGTAGCATTGCAGCCGTTCGATATGCGTCCCGGCCGCCTGCGCAACCGAGACCGCGAGTTGCGTCTTGCCGCTCCCCGCAGGCCCTTCAAGCAGTAGTGGCTTCTGCAGCTTCGCGGCCAGGAAGACGATCCTGGTCATCACCGGGTCAATGAAGTACCCGGTTGCCTTGAGTCGCTCCATCAAATCGTCGACGGATTCAAACATCCTGCCCCCTCATTTACCGGGAACAGGATCGTTCAGGTCGCCAACTCGGTCAAATTGGAATGGGATGACCTTTCCGCAGCAAATATCTTTGGCCCAAACCACGCCCTACGGAATCGAATGCGCCTCAATTCGCCAATGGAACGATCTGACTACCCTCGGATTCCTTTGCAGCTCTCTTTTGTCTTGATGACTGACGGCTATCTTCCAGCTTCTCCAGTGCGTCCTCGACATCGGTTTGCGATACGATGGCATATCTTTCAAAGACGCTGCGAGTGCGCCATCCGCCGATCTTCATGATGACGCCTTCCGCAATCCCAGCGCGCCGAAAGTTTCGGGCGGCTGTCCGGCGAAGATCATGAAAGAGCAAGCCTGGCACACCTGCCGCGACACGCGCCTTCTTCCACGTCCCACGGAAGTCGCTTACTTTCTTCCCGCTTGGTCTAGTAAATAGATGATCCTCTGGACTCTTCCCCTCGACGCAAAGCACAAAGAGATAGTGAACTGATTGGGTCATCGTGACCTCTCGACCATCTTTGTTCTTCGTGGTTCCGGGATGCAGGCGAATCACCTTATGCTCCAGATCTACTTGATTGACCTTGAGTCGCAGCAATTCGCTGATGCGCCATCCGTACGTGCATCCCGCCTCGACAAGCGCCTGAAACCAAAGCTCAGGACAGGACTCAAGGAGCTTCTCGTATTGACCATCTTCCAGAAAACCCTGACGGATATTGTTCTCAGCAAGCCGCGGAAATCGAGGGATGTAGAAGAGCTTGGGCGGCGTCGCAGCGTGCCCCAAGTGAAACATACGCTTCATGGCCGCGAGTTCCCGATTGATGGTCGCATTCTTGGCCCCCTCCTGCTGACGGTGGTCCACATACCGATCCAAAAGATCGCTGGTCACAGCACTGGCTCGAACCTGTCCGAAGAACGGTTCAAGGTGCAAGCGCCACCGTGCTTCAGCGTCGTCGATCGAAGCCTTTCCGTTGATGCGGTAGTCGCGCAAGAAGTCCTCGGCCAGCTCTGCAATCCGAATCCGCTCCACAGTGGGGCCAGCAAACGTCCCTGTGGAGAGTTCGGCGAGCCTGTGGCCAAGGATTCGCGTGGCCTTTCTCTTGTCCGTAGTGCCGGTGGATTCTCGGTACATCTTGCCATTTCGGTAATACTGTATCCACCAAATTGTGCTTTGCTTCTGCTGGTAGATTCGTCCAGAACCACGAGGGCGACTCATTTGGCCCTCCTGACAGCATGAAGTGCCTGGGGAGCCTGAACTGACGCAACCGGAATTGGTCGCCAATCGATAGCATCTCCAACGTGGTGCTTGTTGCCGTCGATATAGGCGTCGAGATCACGCACATCCAAAAGGAAGGGGCCACCTTCCTGGTCCTGGAGAAAGGGGATGATCTCGTCCTGAATCAAACGTCTCAGTTTCCATTCGCTCATCGAGAGATACTCAGCTGCCTGTTTCGTGCGGAGCAGCCTTCGGGGATGTGTCGGCGCTGTAGCCATAACGAGTTCCTCCTCATTCAGGGAAAGGCGTAAATGTACGCTTGCGATCAGGCGCGAGCGTTTCGGAGGATGATGGGGCCGATCTGTTCTTCGGTCAAATCCGCTGAAATTGGATGCAGAAGGCGGAGGGGATTTTCCAGCAGAGTGAGTCGCCACGCCACGGGAAATCGAGGAACTGAGCTGTGCGACGGCGGGCACTCCCACGGCCATGCTTACCAGGCAGAGTCCATGCGGCATCGAACGGGCGCACTCCTTCGTCTGCAATCCGGCTGTAACGAAAATGCCTTCCAGGAGCGGAGGCTTGGCGGGAACGCGAACCCAAACTTTTTGAGTTCGAGCATAGTTTGAGCATAGTGAACGAGTTCTGGAGAGGCTGTAAAACCTGTAAGTTATTGATTTGTTTGGTGCCCGGAGGGGGACTTGAACCCCCATGACCTTGCGGTCTGCGGATTTTAAGTCCGCTGCGTCTGCCAGTTTCGCCATCCGGGCGGTTCAAAAGATGAACATTCTTATGGTACCCGAGCGCAAGGGCATCTTTCCCGCGATCCAAGGCTGCCTTTGAGCTTCGAGGGCATATCTTCGCGCAGGCGCCCACTTGCGTCGGCACTGGCCAGCCAACTGCCTTGTAGGCAGGCGTCTACTGGACCTTGCGGAAGTTGATGTTCTCGCCGTCCAGCCGGTACTCGGCCGAGCAGGCGTCTCCCCCGCAGATCATTATCTCTGCGCCAAACAGCTGACGGCGGGTGATCAGGCCGATCGTGCCGCAACGCGGGCAGGACATGGCGGCCACGAAGGGATTCTGCGCAAACCCCAGCTTCGCCTGGTTTTCCAGAACAAATACGGTTCCGGGGTCCATTTTTTCGGGGATCCATTCTTCCAGAAACTGCAAATCGGCTGACATGTTGCCCTCCATCCAGTTGAGGGTACAGAGCGTTCCGATCTCAGAAGCGGCCCTGTTTTGGAACAACAGCAGGCTGCGAATGGTATCCCGGAGGCTAGGACTCCTCCGGTCAAATCAGTGTGATTCTCTGCGCCCCTCCAAGTCAACCGGAATCGGAGACTGGATGTACGGACGGCGATTTTCCAGCCCGAAACGGCGGGAATACGGCCGATTTTCCTGCGAAAAAGGTCCGAATTTGGGGAGATTTCTGGTATTTTGCCTCGCAGGTTGAAAGCTGCGCGTTGATTCCATTTGGTTTAAGAAATGACTCAAGGCGCGTTCTGTCAAGAATCGGACATGCTTTCCAGTTTGTAAATAGCAGAAAATAAAATACATACGCCCATTAATCACTTCAGAAAGCGAAGAAAAAGGGAACGTACACCACGGGGGGTACCCCATTTTTTTGGGGGTCTGTCGCCCGGCCGGGGCCGGGATTAAGCTGCATGTTTCCATTGTGCGCGCGCTCGGGTTAATGATCTGCAACCACCAGCCACCTGCGGTGCGGCCAACTGCCTTCGGCCGGTCCGCGCCAGAAAGAAGGCGCGGGAGCGATGTCTTGAAAGGGCAGCAAGTTAGCAATCGGCTCTCTTTTGTCGGCGCAAACCTAGCGGCCGGCGCCGGCCGTGGCCTTGCCTTGGGAGGCGGCATACGCATCGATGGCCCTGTAGGTTTCCTGGTTGCGCAGGATGGCCTCGACATATTCGCGAGTCTCGGTGAAAGGAATGGACTCCACAAACTCGTCGATGCCCTGGTAAGGGCCTGCGGCCTTCCAGTCAACAACGCGGTCGTCGCCGGCGTCGTAGGCTGCCAGCGCGTACTCGGGAACTCCGCCGAACTTGTCCAGGGTCTGGCGCAGGTAGCGGGTTCCCAGGCGGATGTTGGTGATGGGGTCGAAGAGCTGGAATGCATCAAAGTGGCTGATCCCCTCCTCGCGCGCCATCGAGCGCCCCACGGAAGGCAGCAGTTGCATCAGCCCGCAGGCATTTTTACCGGAAACGGCCGCGGGATTGAACTCCGACTCCTGGCGGATGAGCGAAGCCACCAGATAGGGATCGAGATTGTTTTTCGCCGACTCGGCCTGGATGGTGGACCAGTACGGCTCAGGAAAAAGAATGCGCCAGTAGGCTAGCGGAATGGAGGAGATGGGAGCTGCGGCGGCGAAAGGGAGAGCCCGCTTGAGGGCGCGTAGGGCGCGGAAGTTCTCGCCATAGGAGGCATAAATCTGCGCTTCGGCCAAAGCGCTCCAGGAGGCAGAGTCCGGGTCGGCGTTAATCTCCTGGGCGATGTAGTCGTTCAGGCCGGCATTGGCCAGCAGGCGGGCCTTGGCCAGGTGCGGGCTATCGATGGGAAAGCTCTCCTGCAACTCCGGCACCGGCTGCGGCTGAAAGCGCGCCAGTTGCGGCGCATCCACTTGCGGCGCATCCAGGGGCTGGGCATCGCCCAGAGCGGCCAGCCGCTCGCGGGCCAATTGGGCATAGAAGTAGTGCTGGTAGGCGCGGATCAGGGCGCGATAGTTGGCCGCGGCCGCGGCCGGCCGATGCTCC
>Ga0224528_1000680_pt1 | contig 25274 bp, 16 predicted proteins | sample CBST25metaG_2_FD_179888 | JGI IMG/M metagenome (GOLD analysis project Ga0224528, IMG submission 179888) | Peat soil microbial communities from Stordalen Mire, Sweden - C.B.S.T25 | ecosystem: Environmental > Terrestrial > Soil > Wetlands > Peat | place: Sweden: Norrbotten County, Stordalen Mire...
AGCGAGAACAAAGGAAGCACTCGACCAAGCCGTCACTGTGACGCTTCCTCAGATCACCCCGGAGAACGCCTCGGCATGGTTCAAACACTGCATCGGAGGTCTACAGATATAGAGAAAATGCTCTAAAAGACGCCTCCGGATACCCAGGCGCGAAGGGTACATGCTTTCATGGCGCTCATCGAGCCCGAGTCTTCGACGACATGGGCTTGGCCGAGTTGAGCTCATATATTCGGCGGGATACAGGGGGAATCGAGGCCGGGTACTCGGCAGTACACACGAGACAAGGTAGATAAGTGGCGTGGCGAAGTCATTGTGATTAGAATGACATCGTTGTCTTTTTTTGGAGCCCAAGATCTCTGTAGGAATCAGTGCTGCTCCAATTTGGACGGCTATCTCCAGCTTTCCCGCTCATTGAGCAGGATCCAGGGAAAAGTCAGGGGAATGGGTGCTTCAGTTTCTATGGACGCACGATGAAACGATTGCTTGATCACGAACTTTAGCGGAGTGATGCCGAATGAAGAATCGCCTGATTGCTTTGTGCCTGATGCTATACGTTGCCCTTTCGGCGTGTGCCGAAAAGCGGCCTACCGAGTATGTGAACACTTTTCTGGGTACTGCGCCGTTGACGGACCCTGTCGACATCGGTTTCAATCCGCCCTGGCGCGTATGGGCAGGGCTGGTCTTTCCCGGCGCATCGGTGCCCAACGCCATGGTGCAGCTCAGCCCAATTACCAAATTCCACAGCGGTGCCGGCTACGAATACGAGAATTCCAAAATCTATGCCTTTGCCCATACAAACAAAGGCCACTGGAACTTGTGCAATATTCCGGTGCTGCCGGTGAGCGGCACGGTAGATCCGGAGGACTTTGCCTCGACCTTCAGCCACGCGACCGAATCGTCGCACCCCGGCTACTATCAGGTTCTGCTGGAACGCTACAAAATCAACGCCGAACTGACGACCACGCTGCGTACAGGCTTCCATCGCTACACTTATCAGGATCCAGGCGCAGCCAAGAAGTTGGTCGTGAATATGGCGGTATCGAACGAGCGGATCAGCGACTGGAAAATTGAGCAAGTCGACGATCACGCATTCAAGGGATATCAAAAATTCAGCGAAAAACTCTATTTCTATGCTGTAACCAACTACGGCATCCGGCAAATTGAGAGACTGAAAGGCGAAAAGGCAGAGCTGCCCGTGGTGGACTTTGAAACGGGCACGAAGCCGGTGGAGCTGCGCATTGGGTTTTCCTTTGTAAGCACGGAAAACGCCAAGGAGAATCTGGAGAAGGAGCTGGGCTCGAAGAGCTTCGAGACGGTGAAGTCCGAGGCCGATGCGGCATGGGGAAAACTGCTTGGCAAAGTCAAGGTCACGGGCGGCACGGAGCGGCAGAAGATGCTGTTTTACTCCAGTCTCTATCGCTCGTTCCTCTGGCCCGCTCTGCGCAGTGACGTGAACGGCGAACACGCTGATGACAATGGCAATGTCGTCAAGGCGAAATACCAGTACTATACGCTGCCTTCGCTCTGGGATGATTACCGCAACAAGCTGGTCTTGCTCGGGATGCTCTCGCCGGACGTGGCGACGGACGTAATACGATCGCTGATTGAACGTGGTGACAAGAGCGGATTCATTCCGACTTTCTTCCACGGCGATCACGCGGCGCCGTTCATTGCCGGGTCTTATCTGCGCGGGTTGCGTGGATTTGATGTGGCAGATGCCTATCGGCTCCTGCTGCGCAATGCAACCGTGGAAGGCGGAACTCGTCCACATATCGCTGAATATATGCAGAAAGGCTACATCTCCGAAATTGATATTGCGCATCCGCAGGTGGAGACCGTTGGCACCGCGGGCGTGACGAAGACGCTCGAATACGCATACGACGACTACGCTGTGGCCCTGCTGGCGAAGGAATTGAAGGATAGCGCGAACTATGGTCTGATGATGAAGCGCTCGAAGAACTATAAGAATGTCTTCGATTCGTCAACAGGGTTGATGCGCGGACGTCTGGCGAATGGCGAGTGGATCAAGGACTTCAATCCGCAGTTCCCCTACTACGAGTACATGTACCGCGAGGCGAATGCGTGGCAATCCTCCTTCTTTGCCCCGCATGATACGGAAGGATTGGTCGGTCTCTACCCGGGCAAGGCGGAGTTTGAGAAGAAACTTGACCAGCTCTTTACCATTCCATGGAACCCGGACTACATTGCGATGAACATCAACAGCTTTATCGGGCAGTATTGCCAGGGCAACCAGCCAGACCACGGCTATGCCTATCTGTATTACTGGGTGGGCAAGCAGGAGAAGTCGCAGGTGATCCTGAACCAGATCATGGATCGCTTCTACGGTATGGGAAAAGACGGTCTTGCCCTGAGCGGCATGGACGATGCGGGGGAAATGTCATCGTGGTATGTCTTCAATGCAATGGGGTTTTATCCGTATTCACCGGCCGATCCGAAATACATTGTCAGCGTTCCACTGTTCGACAAGGTGTCGTTACAGTTGAGTGACGGCAAGGTGTTCTCGATTGCGAAGAAGGGCTCCGGGCACAAGATTACCAATCTGACCTATGCCGGGCACAAGATGGACGGGTACTTTCTTCCTCACAGCGAACTGACCAAGGGCAAGGAACTGCTGATTACTACCGAGTAGATTGTCGTATGCGGCATATCGGAGCGGCGGGCTTGCTAAAGCCCGTCGCTACGATATGCCGGCACATTATGCTGAGAAGTGGAGCCGAGCACGGGACGATGACGTGCTTGCGATGAAGCCACGCCCTATATCCTTTCGAGAACCGCAGGGTGGGACGTGGCTACTCGAACCACAAGCTCGCCGAACAAGGAATTACACCATGCAAACCATGGGCGCGTGAATTTGGTCGGATCGTGAGCGTCGAACGACTCATGCATGAACCCGCTTCCGGCCGTGGTATCGATCAGCATGTGAAGGCAGACTTCGATTTCTTTTTCATCTTCACTGGTCAGTGCGCGCATGATGATGGATAAGGGCCAGATCATGCCTGGGCCGACGTGCGGTCCACCGACACCTTCGGCGACACCCCGAAAAAAGTACGGATTGTCCTCGCTGAGGACGAACGCCCGGGTGCGCTGATAAGTAGCATCATTTGCTTCGCAGCAGCCCAGATAGGGAAGCGACAGCAGGCTGGGCACATTGGCGTCATCCATCTGTAACGCGTTGCCAAAGCCGTCAATCTCGTAGGCGTAGATTCTTCCGTGCGTCGGGTGATTCACAATCGCGTGCCTTTGCAGCGCCGTATGCAGTTCGTTAGCCAGGCGAGCTGCGTCGTCGGCGAGATGCTCGTCTCGCAGTACATCAGTGGATATGTGTTGAAGCTGACGAAGGGACACCATCGCGAAGAGGTTGGAAGGAATCAGAAAAGGGAAGAGACAGGCATCGTCGGACGGACGAAATGCTGAATGCAGCAGCCCGATCTTTGCCGTAGGATTCCCCAGACCGCTATTTGGCGAATTGTCATAGAACATGGTCGTCATGCGCTGGAAGCGGTACGGTCCGTCGTCCTTGATTCGCTGTTGTTCACGAAAAGTCGCCACGATGCGCCGCGCAGCCTGGTGCCAGCGGTCATCGAGCGGCGCTGCGTCCCCGGTTGTCAGCCAATAGTTATAAGCGAGACGGATAGGATTGCAAAGGGAATCGATTTCCCACTTCCGCTCGTGCACTCCTGGACGCATCTCCGTGATATCGGTGGCGAAGTCCCCCACCTTATTGGTTGCGTAGAAGGCGTTCGCATACGAATCGAGAAGGATGCAGTCGGCCTGCCGATGAATCAGTCCGCGAAACATCTGCCGAAGCTTTTCGTCCTTCGGCGCCAGCTTGACATATGGCGCTACCTGCGCACATGAGTCGCGAAGCCACATGGCAGGAATATCTCCGGTAACGACGAAGGTGTCGGGTTTGCCATTCTTCTGCGAGAAATTCACGGTTGTGTCGAGTGTGTTCGGATAGCAGTTTTCAAACAGAGTGGCCAATCGAGGATTCCGGATAGAAGCCTTGATCCGGACGATGGTCTCCTCGACAGCCTCGCTTGTGAACGTGCGCTGAGCCACGGCTGGGCGACGTGCCGCAATAAAGCCAGGCTTGGCGGCGGGACGCACATTTCGAACGGTTGCGGGGACCTGTTGGGCGAGAGCCTTCACGTTTCTTGTCATGTGAGCGAGCGCGGTGAGAGTGCACATGCTTCCAAATGTGAATTGCCGGCGGTTCATTGATTCTCCTGGGTGCTGGTCCGGTGAGCCTGAAGCGGTTGCAAGGATCGGTTCACAGGGGCAAGCGTATCCGTCATCTGCTGGTCTTTCCCGTTGCATGGAGTGGACACAGGCAAGGGGTTTCCGAACTACCCCATCCAAGACGGAATATGGCCGGAAATGCTCAGTTGGGCGTGCGAACTAAAAAGGTTCTATCGCAAGAAGTATACGAGACAAATTCGATGTTGACAACGATGTCATGCTTCGCATACTCTTGGTGACGCTGCACAATGACAACGATGTCGTGCGGTTTCTCGGCGCCCATACTGGAATGCAAATTCCTGGTGGGCATAACGAATCGCGGCACCGCCGGAGGACGGCCGGGCCGCCACAATTAGGAGGATAAAAGTGATGCGTGATCAATGGATCTTTACGTATCGAGCGTTGAGGAGCACCGGCAGGGCGCTTCTTTGGATGGGGTGCCTTTTGGTATTCGTCTGTCCAGCGCTGTTGTTGCGTGCACAGGAATATCGCGGCGTTATCACGGGGCAAGTGATTGATGCGAATGGCGCGGCGCTACCCAATGCCAGCGTTCAAGCGATCGGCCCGCAGCAGTCGTACAAGGCAGTCACGACCGCGAAGGGCGATTTCACGATCCCGTTTGTGCAACCCGGCCAATATACCGTTCGGGTGGAGGCGCCTGGGTTCAAGCGCTCCGAGCAGCAGGGCGTCACGGTTGATGTCTCGGCAAAGTTGAATCTTGTTTTCAGTCTCGATGTTGGTGCAACGTCGGAGACGATCACGGTAACGGCGGACGCGGCGGCGGTAAATACGGTCGATGCTTCAGGCGGTACCATTATTGATCCGGAGCAGGTGCAGAGCCTGCCCATGAACGGACGTCAGATGTATTCGCTGCTCACACTGACGCCGGGCGTCAAGACGCCGAATGTGGGCAACTCAACCAGTGGTTCTGATGAGTCCAACAATTACTCCTTCAATGGGCAGTGGGGAAACTACAACCAGTTCGCATTGAATGGAGCTCCGGTATCGCAGCAGAACGGCGGTGGCGCAGGCTCCTGGAACATCTCTCCCAGCGTTGACGCGGTGGAAGAGTTCAAGGTGATGACCAACACCTACGATGCGCAGTATGGCCGGTCCAGCGGTGGAACGGTCAATACGATCCTCAAGAGCGGCACGTCGAAGTTTCACGGCACCGCCTACGACTTCTGGCGCAATTCGATTCTGGACGATACCGAGTACAACTTGAAACAGGGCGGGCAAGCGAAGCCGTTCCATAATCAACACCAGTTCGGCGGCACTGTCGGCGGACCGGTCCTGGGCCTCAGCAAGAGCACCTATTTCTTCTTCAGCTTTGAAGGCTGGCGTGAAATCAAGCCGAACCCCGTCACCACCAACGCTCCAACCGCGGACATGCTGCCCAATTCCGATGGGGACATTGACTTGAGCGGCTATCTGGCCGGCATTAAACATGGAAACATCTACGATCCATCGACAACTCGCTGCGCGATACAAGGACAAGATCCATGCGAGGGCTATGTGCGCGACCAATTCGCCGGGAACATCATCCCCAAAGCGAAGGTCAGCCAAATTGGCCTTAATTTGCTGAAACTTCTACCCATGGGCAACCAGCCAGGCTTGTACTCTGGCAACTACATCACAAACATCCCGTCGCAGCATCGTTATAACCAGCCCATCGCGCGCGTCGATCACAACTTCAGTGATGCGACCCGTGTCTATGGAATGTTCGCCTACTGGTCGGGAAACTCGACCTCCAACTCCTCCGGGTTTCCAGGCGCGGCTGGTACGGATGGCAACTACGACTACTATCAATCAAGCCTGACCCAAGTCATTGATGGAACGCACACTTTCCGCCCTAACCTCTTTGCCGATGTGCGGGCTTCCTACAATCGCGCATTCAACACTCAGGCAGACGGCGCCGAGTCGGCGGGTGCGAGCAACGTGACCGCCAAAAGCATCGGCTTGGACATGCCTGCACTTCCCACCACGACGAAGAACTACCTCCCAGAAATCCACACCGACGACGGCCAACTTCCGAACTTTGTCGGCAATACGGTCAGCCCCTCCATCTTTGAGACCTACGACTTCGCGCCTTCCGTAACCCACATTCTGGGGCGCAACAATCTACACTATGGCGGCGAGTACTCCTGGTATCACGATGTTGCCAACGGAGTCCGGCGCCCGAATGGCGGATTCAACTTCGGCCCTGGCTTTACGCAGCAGAATCCTCTGGTCGGCAACAACGACGGATCTTCGATTGCTGACATGCTGATGGGTTTCCCATCCTGGGGCGGCGTCGAATATAACGACCCAACCTACGAATCGTACAAATCGTATGCTGCGTTCATCCAGGACGATTGGAAAGTCAATCACAAACTGGCTCTCAATATCGGCCTGCGTTTCGAAAACGAGAATTCTCCAAGGGATCGCTGGGGTCGTCTGCAAGCCGGCATGTGCCTGACCTGCCAGAACCCGATCAGCAGTGAGATGCCCGCGGTCTCGCTTCCCAACGGCGCATCTTTCGCAAGTCCACTGATGGGCGGCATGAAGTTCCAGAAGGATCGCTCGCCCTATCAGAACACGTGGGGCATCCTGCTGCCGAAGTTCGGTGCTTCGTATAGCATCACCAACAAATTGGTCGCACGCGGCGGATGGGGCCTCTATCGCGCTTTGGGATTCGAACTTGGCGGCACTTCGACCTGGGATGCGACAACTCCCTACGACGTGTCTGACGACAACAACCTTCACCCGACCACAACCTTCAATACCGGCACACCATTCCCCAATGGATACACCACTCCAGTGGGTGACACCCAGGGACTGAAGTCCGGCGTAGGCGACGGCATCTGGGAAGACGCCTGGGAACGTCAGATTCCCTACACGCAACAGTTCTCCTTCGGCTTCCAGGGTGAAGCGCGTGGCGGAATTGTGTGGGACGTCGAATATGTTGGCGCCCGCACCCAGGACCTTCGGGCTGGACTGCAGCGGGATAGCATTACCCCGGCGCAGTTTGCCCAGGGGCACGAGACGCCTTCGTACCTCGACCAGATGACCGCTAACCCGTTCTACGGCCTAACGAGTATCCCCAACACGTCTTATCTTGGAACGCATGCAACAGTCCCCGTTCGCGAGATGATGGCAAAATTCCCGCAATACGACAGCCAGTATGGTCCTGAGGTTTGGGAATGGAATACACCCCAGGGCTACAGCAACTACAACTCGTTGGTGGCAAAGGCAGAGAAGCGTTTCAGCGGCAACGGGCTGCTCAGCAACGGTCTGAGCTTCACCTCTGCGTTGACATGGTCCAAGGTCATGTCTGCGACGGACCGTCTGAACAACGGATTTCTTGCGGATGCGGAGCCTGAGTACTCCATCGACAGCAGCGATCGTCCATTCCTATTCAGCGCAGCCGGTGTTTACAAGTTACCGATCGGCAAGGGCGGCATGATCGCACGGGACGCGCATGGAGTCGCCGACTCGATTCTGAGCGGATGGCAATTGAACGCCATCTTCAACAATCAGAGCGGTACGCCGGTGGGTTACCCCAACGGTAACCTCTACACCTGCGGAAACTACAATATCCGTTCTGCCCACAAGAGCTGGGGCAGTTATCTGAACAACTCCCACCCTGAGTGCTTTGGCAGCTTCCCGGAATACACCACAATCACTGAAAAACCGCGGACGATTGCAGTGCGCAATCCGTGGGCCCAGCAGTCGCAGGCGGCGATGCAAAAGCAGTTCTCCCTCTACGAGAAAACCAGCCTGCAGTTCCGTGCTGAAGCTTTCAACGTAACCAACACGCCAATCTTCAACGGTCCCAACACGGGGAGTCCGAACTCGGCGATCACACGTAATACGAGCATTCCTGCAAATCTGCCGGGTGCTTATAGCGGATACGGCACCGTCGGAAACGGAACCCAGAACCATCCTCGGCAGATTCAGTTCTCGCTGAAGATTCTGTTCTAAACAACTGCTGAATTTGTTGAGTGGGTTACGGGAGAGGGCGCAGAAGATCGCTCCCTCTCCTCACTTTTCATAAGCGGTATGCATGTACTCTGGCCCCACATCTCCTCGCAGCAGACTGAATGCTCGTCGCAACGCTCGGCGAGGGTCTATCTGTAACAATTGATCATCATCAAAAGGCAAAGGAAGCGAATTCATGTCACGCATCAGATACGGAATCTACATTTCGATTCTTGCGGCCAGCGTCACCGTCGGATGCAGCAGTCCTGCCTCTGGAAATAGCGGAGGCGTAACTCCGCCACCAACGACCACTCAGTTGCAGCGGGCAACTAACGGAATCACGACATTGCAGGGATGGTACAGTGCATCCACTGGGCTCTATAGCACTACAGGCTGGTGGAATTCCGCGAATGCCACAACGGTGCTGGTGGACTATGCCCGCGTGAGCAAGTCGACGCAATTCAATTCTGTGCTGGCGAACACGTTTACGGCAGCACAAAAGACCAGTCCAAACTTTATCAACAACTTTTACGATGACGAAGGCTGGTGGGCACTGGCCTGGATCGACGCCTACGACCTGACTCAGAATCAGCAGTACCTGGCCATGGCTGAGACCATCTTTGCCGACATGAGCGGCGGTTGGGACACTACTTGTGGCGGCGGCATCTGGTGGAGCAAGGACCGCGGATACAAGAATGCCATAGCCAATGAGCTATTCCTCTCGGTGGCCGCGCATTTGGCGACTCGCGACAGTGCCAAGAGCGCAACCTATCTAAGCTGGGCCAACAAGGAATGGCTATGGTTCGCGCAGACCGGCATGATCAATTCCAAGAACCTGATCAACGACGGCTTGGGTACTTCCGATGGCCACACGACCACAGCTTCCTGCGCAAACAATGGACAGGCCACATGGAGTTACAACCAGGGCGTGGTTCTCGGTGGTCTCACAGAGCTTTCCAAGGTAAACTCCGACCCCTCCCTCGCCGTTGCCGCCCAGACGATTGCCACAGCCGCTACTACCTTGCTTGTTGATGCATCGGGCGTCATGCACGATCCCTGCGAGGCGAATTGCGGCGCCGACGGTGTCCAATTCAAAGGAATTTTTGTCCGCAACCTGGTTGCGCTTCAAGGCGCGTATCCCCAGGCGGCATACAATACCTTCATCACCACCAACGCCAATGCCATTTGGACGCAGTCTCAAGGGGCGAATTATCAGTTCGGTCAAGTTTGGTCTGGACCGTTTGATGCAGGCAATGCGGGAAGTCAAAGCTCTGCTCTTGACGCAATCGTCGGCGCAGCCATACTGCAAAGCACAAAGTAATTGACTCTCCCTTTGGGACGGTAGCCTGGTATTAGGGCAATAATGAATGAACAAATGAATCAGCGGTTAACGGTCACGGCTCTTGCAGGATCAAGTTGCGGCCTCTTGTTCGGCTATGATATCGGCGCAATCGCCGGTGCTGCACCGGACTTGAGGCTTCAATTTGCGCTTTCGGCGGCAGCGCTAGGTGTTGCAGTTTCGTCCGCCCTATTCGGCACCATTGCCGGATCTATGGCTGCTGGATATCTGGCGGACGTCATCGATCGACGCAATACGTTGGTCGTCGCATGCCTGGCCTACATGTGTGCCACGCTTGGGGCCGTGTCCGCTTTCGGCTTTGTGCAATTCGCGGTTTGTCGGCTCCTGTGCGGCTTCGCAATCGGTCTCATCTCGGTGACATCCCCGATGTATCTCGCAGAGATATCACCAGCGCGCCTGCGAGGTCGACTTGTCGGAAGCTTCCAGTTGAGCTTGAGCTTCGGAGTCGTGCTTGCCTTCGCTCTAGGCTATGTTCTTTCACTCCATTGTCAACCCGGTTTGGCCTGGCGATGGTTGGTAGCAGCGAACTTGCTCCCGGCAGCATTGTGCGAGGCCTTGCTGCTCAAAGCCTCCCCAAGTCCACGCTGGCTGACTTTGAAGGGCCGGTTCGCCGAGGCTCGTGATGCCCTTGTGGCGCTCGGGTCGGAAGATGCCGCGGACAACCTTGCGATCCCGACTCTTTCACTCAGCGCACTAGACGACGCGCAGCAATCGAAGTTATTCTCGCGCCGCCATGCCCGGCCCATCGCCCTGGCAGTCAGTATCGCGATCTTCAATCAGCTATCCGGCGTGAACGTGCTTCTCTACTACATCCTCGATGTCTTTCGGGATCTGGGTTCAGGGCACCTGAATGGACGCAGAGATGCAATCCTGATTGCATCGTTAAGCCTTCTAGTTACCGTGATTTCCGTGAGTGTCATTGACAAGGTCGGACGCAAGCCGCTTCTACTTGCAGGCGCGCTGGGTATGGGCGCCTGTCTCGTGTTGCTCCCCGCGATTCGATACATGCATTGGCCCGCCTTAACTGTCGTCATAGCCATCGCATGCTATAACGCTTGCTTTGGTTTTTCTCAGGGCGTGGTGGTTTGGGTCTACCTCAGCGAGATTTTTCCTCTTCCTGTTCGGGCTCGCGGACAAAGCTTGGGGAGTACGGTGCATTGGGTTATCAATGCCATTGTTGTGGGAGCTTTCCCCGCGGTCGTTAACTATCTCGGCGGTAAAGTATTCTTAGCCTTTGCAGTGATGATGGTCTTGCAATTCTTCACTGTTTTGTTCGTCTATCCGGAAACGAAGAGGGCTAGTCTTGAGTCGTTGGCTTCCAGCATCGGCTCTTAGGACATAGCTCACGGCAGACGTTGGACTGGCAGTTGGGGTAGGAAAACGGGGGAATCGTGATAGAAAAGCACGGAGCAGCTACTTTGGTTGATGTCGCGCGAAAGGCCGGTGTTTCGCTCAAGACGGCTTCGCGTGTTCTGAATGACTCTACCGAATTACGTCCGGCAACAGCTGCTCGTGTGCGGGAAGCCATGGCTCAACTTGGGTATCAGCCAAATGAAATGGCAAGAGGATTGAAATCGAAACGTTCAGCAGCCATCACGCTGGTTGCGCCGAACCTGGCCGACCCCTTTACGGCGGCCGCGGTTCAGGCTGCGCAGGATGTGGCCCGCGAACATGGGTATGTTGTGATTCTCGCTACTTCCGGGGGCGATGTTGCTGTCGAAGAATCCGAACTTCAGGTGATGGCGAGGCGACAGATTGACGGCGTCATCCTGGTGGCCGCTGACAGCAGCAAGAGCAATTTGAAGCCCCTTTTGGCAAAGAACCTGCCGATCGTGGTTTTTGACGAGCCGGTTCGTGGCGAACAAGTGGATACAATCACAGTCACCAATCGCAAAGGCGCACGCAGTGCTACCGAGCATCTGATCGAACATGGCTACCGAAGGATACTTGCCGTGGGCGCGAGACCTTCTCTTTTTACGTGTGCTGAGCGGGTGGCTGGCTACCGCAGCGCAATGAAGAGCGCAAAGCTGGAAACGACAGAACTGTTGGTCAGACATGAGGAAGAGCTGACCCTGGAGGCACTTGCTGAAGTCGTGACGGGCCCCAACCGCGTGGACGCCATCTTCTCGCTCAACTGGGTCTGCAGTATGAGGGTCCTGCGGGGCCTGAGTCGACTCGGCTTGCGGTTTCCCAAGGACCTTGCCTTCGTATCCTTCGATGATTTTGAACTTGCCGAGATGATTCCGCCGGGCTTGACCGTGGTGCGTCAGCCATCGAGTGAACTGGGACGCAGAGCGGCTACGGTTCTTTTCGAACGAATGGAGGGAGCGAAGAAAAATCCGCCACGCAACATCGTGCTTGACACGGAATTCATTATCCGCGGTTCCTGCGGATGCGAACCCACGGCTCACGGGTAATGTCCCTGTTTTCAGAACCAACGTATTTGATTCTCGCTCGGCGTTGTTGCACGGATCGAGTGAAGACCGAGCTTCCCCTTTTCCCAGCATATCTACGCGCCGATATGTAAATGGCGGACGGAGTCGGTGCGGCCTGCGCAGGGTATTCGATCGACGACGGCCACGCCGACCGCCGCTGCGTCCTGCCTGCTGACCAGAGAAGCTTCGCGCTCGCAGGCAAGGACCGATGATGGCCTTGTATCGGCCCATCGCAACTTCCACCAGAGCGCGCTGTCCGCAATCGGTCTCCTCTTCCCACCTAGCCTTTCTTGATTGCCGACCGATCGCAGTTGGCCGATCCAACTGGCTCCACATCTGCACTTAACCGGATGGGCAAAGCATAGCCGGGCAGGGCGCTGGATCCCTTATCTGTTCATCCGATTGTCCAGGTCCCTGCGTGCCGGTGTAGACGATTGACCACCGGAAGGACTACTATCGCTGATTTGCATGGCAGGGGTTGCATCTATGGATGCGGAGCAGTCGCGCGAAGAGACGATCGAGGCCTACCAACTCCATGCGGGTATCCTGTTGCGATACGCGCATCGCCTCACGCGTGACCAGGAAATAGCCAAAGATGCCGTACAGGAGACCTTTCTGCGCTTTTTCCTAACACTCATGCAGGGGGAAGAAATTCAGAATGCGCGGGCCTGGCTTCATCGCGTGGCTCATAACTATATCTGCGAAACGGTTCGTTCGGCGGCTATCCGCAGGGCTGTCTCGCTGGAGGATACGGCGGAAGACCGTCTCAAGGACGAGCGCAACGTGCCGGGCGCCGATCGGATTGCGGATTGGATTGATTCGGCGCATTTGCTGCTTGCTCCGCGCGAGTGGCAATGCGTACAGTTGCGCGCGGAAGGTTTTGACTATACTGAGATTGCAGCGGAGTTAGCAATTCGTCCCGGCACGGTTGGAGCCTTGTTGCACCGCGCGACCGAAAAGCTGCGCAAGCGACTGTGGAAGAAAGGGAGGCCGGAGTGAACCATCTTTCGAGGTGGAATCCAAGATCCTGGAAACGTAAGCATCCGGCCTCGCACACTGTGGATTTGCAGCTAGAGGCAGCATCCGCGTCGGGACTCGACGACTTGCAGGCGCGCTTGAATCATTGGAGCCGCCTTTGGTCGGCTGAAGATGAGTCTTCTTCCAACTGCGAAGCGCAGCAACTGGTGGCGCAGCGGCTCCATCGCTGGATGGAGCGTTGTTTCGGGCAGCACGTTCCCGACTCACTTCGCGGCAAAGGCCATGGGATTTCCCTGGCATCCTCTACGCCCATTTTCACGGCATTCCTGGGTCGACGGGCCACGAGGGAACTCTCCCGCCGCGTTCTGCAAGACGTTTAGCGAGAGAATATGCCCCGAATCGTACGCTGGATTTGGACTCTGCTCGGTTTCCATCTCGCTCTGGGGACGATCGCCTTCCTGCATTTTGTGTTGACGGGCGAATACGCCTTGCTCACCTGGTACTTTTGGGCGCTTGGTTCCTTGTTTTTCCTCATCATGACGGCGACCGAGTGCGGTTTTGCCCTCGTCTGCTGCTCCTGGTTTGACGCCGACGAGCCGATGCGCCTGGCCTGGTTGATGATCGCCTGCGCAGCGTTGGCCCGCTTCACAGGAACGCTGCTGCGCGGAATCTCCAATCCGCATTTGACATGGGTTTCCGGGCATTGGCTTGGCTGGGCGTCCGCCGGGCTGCTTGCCGGTTTGAGTCAATTGGGATTGGTGGTGGGCGGCCCGCTGTCGATGGCATTCCTGGCCATCGGACTGGCGCGGGTCCTCCGAATTCAACGTCGCTTCCATCTGATCGGAGCCCTCACGCGCGGGGATCAGGCGTTGCTGGTCCTCATCGTCGCCTTCACATTCAGTCAGATTGGCACCATCCTCCCACTGCTGGGCAGCCATCCATCTGCGGCGACAATGCTTCTCTGGCTAAGCGATCCGCTCTTGTCGTTGTTGCTGATTGAGGCAGTGCTGGTGCGCCGCTCGGTGATTCGCATGGGTCAAGGCCTGGTGGCGCGGTGCTGGGGAATGTTTGTACTGGCCATCGCCACCACCTCCGCAGGAGATGCGGCCATTTGGGCAGCCAATCACAATCTGCTGCCTGAACCCCTGAACGCGCTCAGTTGGTTCATCTGGTTTGTGGCGGCGGCGGCGTTTGCCTGCGCTCCGGCATACCAGCTTGCGGCCATGTCGCTAGTCAAAGAAGAGACCGTTCAGTCGCCCGGCGCGAACTAACCCCAATGTCTAACGCCTTCGCTGATACTCAGAATCCGCTCCTGCATAAATATTTGCTGCGCATGTAAAGAAAGCTTCCGGCTGATTCGTCCTGTGAGTAATCGGAGAGTCTGGAAGGATTTGAGGGGAAACTCGCCGTCGAGGAAGATGGTCTGGAAGAGAAAGCCAAGCGCCCGAAGCAAACGATTGCTGGCGCACGGCTTAGTCGTCCCGATCCTTCTTCTGCGGAGACTTGCCCGGCCTTCACGTGCCCTGCGGGGGCATGCTATCCGTTGCAAATAACGTCAGGCTCTGAACTTCGGAGATCGGATTCCGCATGAGGATCCAGCATGGAGTGGTCTATGACGATGAGAAAGTTGATTGTGTGTTTCCTTTCGGTGGCAGTGATGACAGTGGGCTTGGACGCGTGGGCGCAGGCAACTTCTGGCTCGATTGGCGGGAAAGTAAGCGATCCAGGCGGCGGGCTCATTGTGCACGCCAGCGTCGATTTGGTGGCGCAGCAGACAGGCATAATCACTCACGTCGAAACCGATAGTACGGGCAGCTATCTTGCCTTGAACTTGCAGCCCGGCGTCTATGCCGTGACAGTACGCCAGTCTGGTTTCAAGACGGCCACAACCAGCGCATTCGAGTTACAGATTGACCAGAAGCTGCGCGTCGATGTGACGCTCACTGTGGGCGCGGTCACGGAGACTGTGGCCGTCACCGACGTGCAACCACTGCTTCAAACGCAGGGCGCGGAAACGGGCCAGGTGATTGGCGCCTCCGACATTGAAAGCATGCCCCTGCTGGGCCGCGACTTCACCGACCTCATGCTGTTGGTGCCGGGTGTGGTGCACGGCGATGGCGGCAACAACGTAAATCTCTCGGTGAACGGCCAGCGCGAGTTTGGCAACTCCATCCAACTTAATGGCGTGGAAGCAACCGGCAACCGTAACAACGACACCAGCCTGCGTCCCAGTGTCGACGCGATGCAGGAGTTCAAAGTCGTTACATCGGATTATGCGCCGGAGTTTGGCCGCGCTTCCGGCGGCGCCATTCTGCTTGAAACCAAGGGCGGAACAAATCACTTTCACGGAACAGCCTATGAGTTTTTCCGTCCCAACAATACCGCCGCCAGTGGGTACAAATTCAGCACATCCGATGTCAGCACCGCCTCGCAACTGAAGCAGCATAACTTCGGCGTCACATTTGGCGGCCCCTTGCGCAAAGATAAGACATTCTTCTTTGTGAGTTACGAAGGCAATGTGCAGCGCAACGCGTTTATCTATGACACAACGGTGCCGACGCAGGACGAAGTGAAGTTTCTACCAGACGGAAGTGCTGATTTGTCCGGGCTGCTCGGGCCATCTATCCCTCCGCCGGGTCAGTCGGTAACCCAAATTCCGATTCCCATCTTCGATCCGTACTATTACCAGGCGAACTATTCCATGCAGCAATACGCGGGCAACATTATTCCTGCCGCAGTGATCAGCCCGGCCGGCAAAACGATTCTCACCAAGATGTTCCCGATGCCCAATAACTCGAATTTATTTTTCAACAACTTTACCGCCAACCAGCACTACCAGACTCACGGCAACACGGGCAATGTGCGTCTCGATCAGGTGCTTTCGCAGCGGGACCGTCTGTCTCTGACGTATGACATGGCGCAGTCGGAACAACTGACCGGCGACCCCTACCAGGGCGCAATCTCAGTGACCAACGGCGGGGCCGCTGACTCAGGCGACCATACGTGGCTTGAGAATGAGGCCATCGGGCTTTCCTGGATTCGCACCATTTCAGCCAGCCTGCTGAACGAGTTCCGCGCTTCCTACCTGATTACTCCTTTGAACCAGCGCCGCCTGGTCGATGGAGCCAAGCTCGCGGAGCAGTTGGGAATCCAGAACGGCAATGTCGCCGGATTCCCCGACACGTATGGCTTTCCGCAGATTCAGTTCGAGACGGGCGCAATCACCGGCGGATCGACCTACAAGCCACTTTCCTTCCGGGATGACAATCTGCAACTGTCCGAATCAGCGACTTGGAACGTGAATCATCATTCCGTGAAAGCCGGGTATGAATATCGCTTTCTGAATTCGCACCCCGATTTTTCGCTGTTCCCTGTGCCGTACGAGTATTTCGGTGGCGCCTACGCGGCAATGACAAGCGACTCGACTTACTGCGAGTACACCTATGCACAATGCGATCTTCTTCCGTATGGCTATGACAATCCGGACGCGTATTACGGAACAGGCGGCAGCGAAATAGCCGACCTCCTGCTGGGGCTGCCGTATGTCGTCGATCAGGGCTTGCAGCTAACCAGCCCCCACACCACGAGCAACGAGCATAGCTTCTATCTGCAAGACGCGTGGCAGGCAACGACCCGGTTGAATGTCACCGGGGGTGTGCGTTATGAGTATCGCCAGCCCTATGTGGATGCGCATAACAACGCTTCTCTTTTCGATATGAGTACCTTCAGCATGTTGATAGCGGGGCGCGGCGGCAACAGTCGTTCGCTAGTAAACTCCAACGTGCATGACTTTGCCCCCCGCATCGGCATCGCGTATGAGGTCTCTCCCAAAACCAGCATCCGCGCCGGTTATGGCATGTTCTTCACGCCGGAGAACGATGCGCGCGAAGACATCCTGACCAAGAACTATCCGTTCTTCACGCAGGACCAATATGTAAACTACCCGTCCTATTTAAGTTATTCGCTGGATGCCGGCATGGCGCGCTCTACGACCATCGATCTGGCCAGCGGCGTGTCCACTATCGACATGACCAAGGTCGGTGGGTCTGCGAATCCAACGGTTTATTACGAGCCCAAGGATTTTCCTACCGGCTACTCGGAGATGTACAACCTGACGGTGCAGCAGGTGCTGCCGTTCAACCTGTCGCTCGAAGCGGGCTATGTGGGCGCGGCTGCGCACAAACTCTCCTATGAGGTGGGCAATTACAACGTGCTGTCTCATTTGTCCACGAAGTTGGGCAAAGTTCAAGCGCTGCTGCCGTCCGGCCAGAGCGATTACAATGCGTTGCAAGTAAAGGTTGAGCGGCGGTATGCCAATGGTTGGAGTGTGCTGGCGAGTTATACGTACTCGCATGGTCTGGATAATGGACCAGCGCCGTTCGACCTCTCCAGCCGCAACGCTCCGCAAAGTCCTTTCGACCTGAATGCAGAGTATGGAAGCTCTGACAGCGATATCAAGCACAACTTCGTCATGAGCAACCAAGTCGACTTGCCGTTCGGCCGCGGCAAGCGGTTCTTTGGGTCTGCCAGTGGTTTTGCGGATGAGTTGGTGGGAGGATGGCATCTGAATTCGATCGCCGCGCTGCACACCGGAACTCCGGTGAATATCGTTTCGAATTCGGGATATGCCGACTATCCGGGTTTGCGACCGAACCTGGTTCCAGGAGAGAATCCGACTCTGCCGCGCGGCAAGCGCACATTGAGCGAGTACTTCAACACCGCAGCGTTCACGAAGGTCTACAACATCGTCAATGGAAAGGAAGACGATCAAAGCAATTCCTACCCGATTCCCGGAAACGCAGGCCGGAATATCCTGCGCGGGCCGGGATACACCAATGACGATCTTTCGCTATTCAAGAACTTCACCTTGCCCGACCATATCGGCTTGCAGTTCCGGGCGGAAAGCTTCAACGTTTTCAACACGCCTCACTTTGGGGATCCGAATGCCAGCCGCAACTCTGGAGCGTTCGGTTCGATTACCTCGCAGGCCGGCAATCCGCGCATTATGCAGTTTGCTCTGAAGCTGATGTATTAGGGCCCTGCCTTTTCCCGGATGGATGCGCAACTGGACCCTGACGGGTGCATGCGCATCCTTGCCGTCCTGAAGCGCATCCATGAGCAGTTGCGCGACGGGATTCTGAATCTCAAAGTGGTTCCACGCATGGAAGGCAGGCGCGTCATGCTGGACGGAGCCGGCCCCAGCCCTGAGCGGTTTGAAGGCAAGCGAGTTGCTGCCATCGACTCAGTCAACGTTATCGCGATACAAAAGGTGCGATTCAGTGCCTCCGGAGCGCAGCGATGAAACTCGACCTTCTCTCAGCCGCTTTGCTTGGCATTGCCGGGGGGCTCGCATGCGCCGCTCAAACTGTGCACTATTTAGATTGCACGGCAGGCAGCGACGCTGCGGACTCTCTGTCACCGCAGTCCGCATGGCGCACAGTAGCAAAGGCAAATGCCTATGTCTTTCGGCCAGGAGACAGTCTGCTTTTGCGCCGCGGCAACCGCTGTGAAGGCATGTTGTGGCCGAAAGGTTCCGGCACTGAGCGTGCATCGATCCATCTGGGCGCTTACGGGCAAGGTGCATTGCCCCTCGTTGTTGGGGGTACTGAAGCGGCCGGGCTCACATTGCACAACCAGCAGTATTGGGAGATTGAGAACGTGGAGATCGCAGGCGGCTCGCCCTATGGAATCCGCATCGGCGGAACGGAGCCGATCCTGCGCCACTTCAGGATTACGAATGTGGTGGTTCACGACGTGCCGGGCGAACCGCTTTCCAAGGACTCGGGACTTGTAGTGATCGCGCCGGATAAGGACTCCAGAACCCGCATCGACGACGTGGTCGTCGATGGAGTGACAGCTTATCGGACCTCGCAATGGGCAGGCATCATCGTGAACGGCGCGGCTTTTGATTCGGCCGGCGCCCCCGTGCGCGGAGAATATATCGAGGTTCGCAACTCCATCGTCCACGATGTTGGGGGCGACGGAATTCTGCTGGCGCGCGTCTCCCACGGTGTGCTCGAACACAACGTTACTTGGAACACCGGCATGCAGGAAACGGAGACGATTGGAACTCCCAACGCCATCTGGGAGTGGAGGTGCTCCGACTGCCGCATTGAGTACAACGAGGGCTATTTTTCCGATTCTCCTGGTGTGGACGGAGGCGTGTTCGATATCGACTATGGCAACGAGAACAACCGGGTGGAGAATAACTTTGGTCACGATTCGCAAGGCTATTGCGTTTCCGTCTTTGGCGCGGAGGGGGCGGGCGGCAACTCGACTGCGAGCACCATTCGCTACAACACTTGCATTCACAACGGACGCAGTCCGCGCTTGGCCAAGCGGCAGGGCGCCATCTATCTTTCTACATGGCACGGCGGCAAACTAAACGGCGTGACAATCGAGCAGAACACCGTTGTTTGGGACCCGCCGCTCGACGCTCCCGCTTTTCAATCGAACGCGGAGTTCACGGGCGATCTTCCCAATCGCTTTGCAGGCAACACCATCCTCGCCGCGTCGGGCTCTTTCGTTTCGTCCGCACCTGCCTTGCAGTTTTCCGACAACCGCTACTGCGCATCGAAGCCGGCAATTGCGCAGCATTCGTTTGAAGGACAAACCTATGCCGAGCCCAGGGTTCCTCCGACGGATGCTGGCAGCGTTGGGCTGGCCCACGGTGCTGTTCCTTCGCCGTCGGAGAGAAAAGCACTCGAGATACATGATTTGTGCGGCTGCATGCAGGCGCTGCTCACGAAGGCCGGCGGCATGGATCAGCACGCGACAACGGATGGACACGCGGTTGAGGCGACTCGTACCAACGGCGAACCCAGTCGGCGCGGTTTCTCTGCGCAGATGTCAAACTGGGTGCTCTTCGCTGTCCTTGCGCCGGAAGGTGCGCACGCAGCGGCGTTTCGAAGCCAACTGGTTTTGATGGAGAGCATGATGCACCAGTTCGCCAGCCATGGGCTCGCTGGCGTAGTTGTGCCTGCGCACTCCATGAGCAGTGATGAACTCGATGAATGGAAATCAAATTGGAACTTCGACCCACGGGTGCAAATCGATGCCGTGAGTGCAGAAGAGTCAAGCAATGCTCATAGCGCTTCGGACGCGGGAGAGTTACTCCTCATCTCTCCCTCTGGCGAAGTTGCATCACGCTGGACTTATCCGGTTTCACCGGCGGACGTTTGGCTCCAGTTGCAAAGCCGCCTTGGTACACCCGCTGGGATGCAGTCTATGCCGCTGTGCACAAAGTCTCTCGCTCAATGATCTGCGACCGAAAACCACAACAGCGATCCGGTGAGACGGTGCTCCAACTCTCACAATCCCCAGAAAATATTCTGGGCATATGCGGAGGTTTACGAATGCACTGGAAGTTGTGGATTGCGTCTCTGACGATTTGTCTCATCGGTATGCCTCGGGGAAACGCCCAGGATTTCGCCTTGCATGAAGGGGATCGGGTTGCGTTTTATGGTGACAGTATTACAGCCCAGAGGCTGTATACGCGATTTATGGAGGACTTTGTTCTGACACGCTACCCACAGATGCACGTCAGTTTCTGGAACGCTGGAATTCCAGGGGACACCGTGTATGGAGGCTACACCGGCGATGTTCCGACGCGGTTGAAGCGCGATCTGTTTCCGCACCAGCCTACGGTGGTGACCATCATGCTCGGCATGAACGATGGCTACTACATGGCGTTCAATCCGAAGTATCTTGAGATCTATACCGACGGCTACCGCAAACTGCTGGCGGCAATTCCGGATGGCGCGGCCTCTGCGAGAGTTACGCTGATTTCCCCGACGCCTTACGAGGAAGTAACTCATGGAACCGAGTTTGCGCATTACAACGAAGTCATCAGCCATCATGCCGCATTTGTGAAAACGTTGGCCGCGTCTTCACATTTCAGCTTCGCCGACTTCAATCAGATCGAAACGGACCTCATCCATGCGGGCGAGGGCAGGAATCCATCGCTGGCGAAGTTGCTTGTGCCGGACCGCATCCATCCGGGAGAAGCATCCCATTGGGTGATGGCTGCAGCTCTGGCTTGTGCCTGGGGGATGTCGCCCATCGTAAGCAGTGTGCGGCTGGACGCGGCGCAGCGAAAGGCAGTCTCGATCGAGAACGCGCAGATCGGCGACGTCGACACGAAGAATGGCAAGATAATGTGGACGCAGACCGACAATGCGCTCCCGCTTCCCCTGCCGCTGGATGACGCCATGATTCAGTTTGTCCTTGGCGTCTCTGGACTGGAGGCCATGGACCAGCAGATGCTTCGCGTGGATGGCCTGACGGCGGCGCGATACACACTGAAAATCGATGAGCACACGGTTGTCTCACTCACGCGCGAGAGATGGAAAGCCGGAGTGAATCTCGCGCTCTATTCCACTCCGATGGAGAGCCAGGCCAAGGGAGTCGATGGAATTGAGTTGAAGCGAACCCGCTTGGACGAGGCTCACTTCATTCTCTCCATCGAAGATCCGAACGTTGCCGAGGAAGCGGACGCAACCAGGGCGATGGAACTAAAGGACGCGGCGCTTCAGGCGGAGCAGCGCAAAGAGTCCCGACCCACCCCGCATCGCTTTGAACTTTCGCCAGAGTAAGATGCTACGCGCAACGAAAGGAACGCAACCATGAAGCGGGCAGTCAAATCGATCGACAGGCAGCGTCGCGATTGCCTTCGCGGCCTTGCCGGCGTGGCCATTGGGACTTTGATGCCGGAGGCGAATATGCGGCTTTCCGTGTTGACGACTCCTGGCGTCGAACAAGCGTTGAGCCGCGAACAGGTGGCGGCAATGTTGAAGCCGATTTTCTTCAGCAGCGAGCCGGCGATTCTACGCCTTGCCACGGAAGCCTACGCAGACTGCGTCCTGGGCAAGATCCGTCCGCCCGATCCGCCGCTCGAGCATAACTGGATTGTGCCCGGGGGCGGCTATTACGCGCAATGGCTTTGGGACACGATGTTTGTGGTTGATTTGCTCTCCATCCTTCCTGGCCAGCAGAAAATCGTGCGCGGCGTATTTCAGAATTATTGGGATTTTCAGCAGCGCTGGAATCGAGTGAAGCCGCCGTTCATGCGCGGGATGATTGCCAATTTCATGGCGCCCTATGATGCTCCCAAGGAGCGGCCGGGCAGAGAATGGGAGACATTTCCGGCGTACTCGCAGGCACCGCTTCTGGCCTGGGGGATGGAGCGCGTTTATCGCCGCAATCGCGACATTGCACTGCTACGCGCTGGAGCGCGGCCGCTGGAAGACTTCCACGAGTGGTATTGGCGAGAGCGCGATGTTACAGACTGCGGCTTGATCGGAGTCGGTTCCTATAGCGGCGATCCGCAACACGCACGCTATGAAACCTACGATCGCGAAGTCGACCTCGACGACTTGAAAATGACGCCCCATCCCCATCCGGCAGGCGGGACGGGGCAGTTGAACGGCGCGTGGTATGGTGACATTCTCATCCCCGCGAACACGGCCTCCCGTGCCAGCCTGGACGATGTCTCACTGCACATTTAGATAGAGTCGCGGCCAGTTTCGAGTGAAACCACTTGAACAGCTTTGACTTTATGCTCGTTGCCGGGTACGCCAGAACCAATACCCTGCCCATCCAAATAGCAACACGCCGAGAACCATGTCAATTGGCTGCCAGTACTCCCGGTGCATTCTGACCGGCAGGACTGGGTTCAGCAGGAGAGCGACAGCCAGGAAAGCCCACATCCAGCCCCGTGGCCCCGCCTGATACACCCGTACCGCCCAATAGATTCCGCCCACCGTTGCCGCCGTCCTCAGCACCATGTAAAAGCCGTAGGGATGCCTCCCCTCGGCGGCAACCAGCAGGAAGATTGCCACCAGCACGGTGAGCGCAACTTCCCAAACCCGTTTGCTGTTCATGAACGCGCCTCCGCTGAGATCATTATCAGGGTACGGCTTGCCATCTGTGCGTCTGGCCGCCACATCAGCGCGACGCTCAACTACACAAGCAGAATGAGCCATTGTGAGCCTTTTTCTGCCTTCGCAAGCCGCTTCGCGCGTGACGCACATGGCCTCCGTTAAGGTACATAAGTGCGCCAAGATAACTCGTTAGAACAAAACTGGATACAAGAGAAAATCAGTCATTGTGCGTCTGCGCTTTATGTTCCACTACTGCAATACCCTGCACTACTGCAATACCCTGTGAAGACGACTGCAAAACAGTCTACTGCTTTTGGCAACTTGCTTTGGCCCACTTCGGCGGTTTGTTTTGGCCCACCCTTGGAACGTTGATGTTTAGAGGGTAGTGTTCGGTTCTGCTGGAGCGTAGCCCGTAGGGCGAAGCGGAAGCAGAACCGAACGGCGATGCCCTCAGGGGTTACACTTTTCGCTTCTTGCCCAGCGTTCTGCGGAAGCGGTATGACTCGGCGCCTGTCTCGATGATGTGGGCCTGGTCGGTGAGCCGGTCGAGGACAGCCTTGCATAGCCTGGTGTTGGTAAAGACCTGTGGCCACTCAGAGAACGGCAGATTGGTTGTCACGATTACGGCAGCCTTTTCGGCCCGTTCGGCGATGACCTGGAAGAGCAGCTCCGCGGCGACTTCGGCCAGCGGGACATAGCCGAGTTCATCGATGACGATCAACTCGACACTGGCCCACCGTTTCAGCATGCGGGTGAGACTCTGTTCGCGTTGTGCTTCGACCAGTTGGTTCACCAGTGCGGCAGCGGTGGTGAAGCGGACGCGCTTCCGCTGCCGACATGCGGCGATGGCCAGCCCCGTTGCCAGATGGGTTTTTCCGGTGCCTGGTTCACCGACCAGAAGCACCGGTTCGACGCGTTCGAGATAGCCGCCCTCGGCCAGGGCGCGGATGCGCGAGGCCGGGATGTGCGGTGACAGCGCGAAGTCGAACTCCTCCAGCGTCTTCATCCGCGGCAGGTGCGCATCCTTGAGGCGCAGTTCGATCGACCGCCGTTCGCGATCTTCCACCTCAGCCTGGAGCAGCGCTTCGAGATAGTGAAGATGCGAGTGGTTCTGCTGACACGCTTCATCGGCCAGCGATGCGAACTGGGTTCCGATCGAGGAGAGACGAAGCGTCTTGCAGTGCTGTGCGATGCTTGCAGCTTCCATGCTCATGCCTGCACCCCGTTGATCCCTACGGAGAGCAGCTGGTTGTACTCGATCATCGTGGGCAAGGGGCGTTCGTATGCGGCCAGCACGCCGATCTCGATCGTCTCTTGGGCAGCATGCTGCAACTGGTCAGCCATGAGCAGATGACGGATCGCGGCCACGTCCGTGCAGCCCATTTCAAGAGCTTCGACAACACTGGCTTCGAGCTTCGCATGCCCGAACTCGCGGCCCATGCGGATTACCGCTACCATGGCCTGTGCTCCTGCCTGTCGTCCCTGCCTGGTTGCCATCAGCTCCCATAGCCGGTCATAGCTCTGCGGCCAGCGTCCCTGTGCCCGCCACTCAGCCAACGGCTTGGAGCCGCGCAACGCGCCGGGCTTCCGTTCCAGCACATCGAGATAGTGTTCCAGATCGAGGATCTGCCGGGCACGATCATAACTGCGTTCATGCTGCGCGATGCGCACACCATGCTGGTGGAACTGAACAACGCTGGAGTAGACGCGAGCCTCGACAACCGCTCCCGGCTTCAGCGGCACAGAGTAGAAGTTCGTGCGCACCTTCGCGCAGCCGGCCTGATCGACACGCGGGAAGCTCACTTCAGCCAGATCGAAGTCTTCCCCTGGAAGCGGCAACAGATGCTCCTTCTCAGCAAGCAGCAACACACCAACGCTCTCCGTGCGGCCTGCCATCATGCGGTTCTCATCGTGACGGCAAGCGGCGAACAGCTTCGCGTTCAGATCGGCAAGATCCCTGGCCACCGGGACGGGCACCCAGTGGTTGCGGCGGAAGTATCCTACTTCCCCTTCCACACCGCCCTTTTCATGGCCTTCGCCGGGAGTGCAGAAGCTGGCCTCATACTGCCAGTGCGAGCGGAAGGCGATGAAACGCGCCGTCAGCTCCCGCTCATAGCCGCGCAGAATCTTCTTCACCGCGCTGCTCAGGTTATCGTAGCGAAGCTTGCGGAACACTCCGCCGAAGTAGTGAAACGCCAGTTCATGAGCTTCCAGAAATGCCTGCTGCGTGGCCCGCAGATACGCACGATGATAGGCCGCGCCCGAGGCCATCGAACGCATCGAGAACACCTGAAGCTTGACCCGCTCGCCACCCAGATCGGCATACGCCTCGTACCAGTCAACCTGAACCTCAACGCCAAACTCGTAGCTCTGCGGTACGAACGTCTCACGGCGGCC